>OFGG01000598.1_pt1 | contig 29514 bp, 23 predicted proteins | sample 1521701 | NCBI WGS metagenome assembly OFGG01 (sample SAMEA3504081, study PRJEB24116) | mouse gut metagenome | biome: mouse gut; feature: mouse-associated habitat; material: faeces | place: Denmark | collected 2011
GTAGGCGTGTTGATGGCAGTGGCCATGCCCAGGTTCAAGAAGATGCAGGCCCTGGTGGACCGCCTGAACCTGGTGTCCCGGGAAATCCTCACCGGCGTGTCGGTGATTCGCGCTTTCAGCAGGGAACGGTTCGAGGAGGAACGGTTCGACAGGGCGAACCGCGACCTGATGCGGACCCAACTGTTCACCAACCGGGTGATGAATATCATGATGCCCATGATGATGCTGATCATGAATGGCATCAGCATTCTGATCGTCTGGTTCGGGGCAAAGGGCATCGACCTGGGCAACCTGATGGTGGGCGACATGCTTGCCTTCATCACATATACCATGCAGATCGTCATGTCCTTCCTGATGCTCACCATGATCTCCGTGATGCTGCCCAGGGCCGGGGTGGCCGCAGGGAGAATCGAGGAGGTCATAGGCACCCGCCCCAGCGTCACGGACAGGGAGCAGGTGCAGGACGAAAAGCTCCGGTCGGCAAAGGGCGTGGTCAGCTTCGAGGACGTGTCCTTCCGCTATCCGGGGGCTGACGAGGACGCCCTGGAGAACCTCACCTTCACGGCCGGGCCCGGGGAGACCACCGCCGTCATCGGCAGCACCGGCTGCGGCAAGTCCACGCTGCTGAACCTGATTCCCCGGTTCTACGATGTGACGGCGGGCCGCATCACCATAGACGGCGTGGACATCCGGGATTTGTCCCAGCACAAACTCCGAAGCCTCCTGGGCTATGTGCCCCAGAAGGCCGTGCTTTTCTCCGGGGACATCGCCTCCAACCTGAAGTTCGGCGGCACATGGCAGGACGGCGCTTCGGACATCACAGACAGCAGCATGGAGGAGGCGGCCAGGATAGCCCAGGCCACGGAATTCATAGAGAGCAAGACGGAGAAGTACCACAGCGGGATATCCCAGGGCGGAACCAATGTGTCCGGCGGACAGAAGCAGCGGCTCTCCATCGCCCGGGCTATCGCAAAGTCGCCCAAAATATATCTGTTCGACGACAGCTTCTCGGCCCTGGACTACAAGACGGACGTGACCCTGCGCAGGGCCCTGCGGGAGAAGACAGGGGACGCCACTGTAATCATCGTGGCCCAGCGCATCAGCACGATCCTGAACGCGGACCGGATCATCGTGCTGGACGATGGGAAAATAGCCGGCATGGGCACCCACAGGGAGCTTTTGCGGGAGTGCGAGGCGTATCGGGAAATCGCCAGGTCACAGTTGTCCGAGGCGGAACTGAAGGGAGGTGCTGCAGTATGAGCGATGAAAAGAGGACGAACACAGGCGCTGCGGCCGACAGCGCGGCCCGGAGCGGAAAAAGCGCGCCGGAGGGCAATGCTGTCCGGGCTGAAAATTCCAGCACTGGCAGCAATGCGGCCCAGGCTGAAAACCCTGGCACTGGCGACAATGCGGCTCAGAACGCCAGGCCAGGCAGACGGCCCCACGGGCCCCATGGCCCTCACAGCGGCATGATGCCGGGGGAAAAGGCAAAGGATTTCAAGGGGACTTTCCGGAAGCTCCTGTCCTACATGGGCAGGTACAAAATTGCACTGATCGCCGTCATGATCTTCGCGGCAGGCAGCACAGTCTTCAACATCATCGGCCCCAAGGTGCTGGCAAAAGCCACCACGGAGCTGTTTGAGGGCATGATGGCCAAGTTCGCGGGCACAGGCGGCATCGATTTCCAGCGCATCGGCCAGATCCTGCTGCTCCTTCTGGGGCTCTATGCCCTGAGCGCCCTACTGTCCTTCGTACAGGGGCTTTTGATGACCGAGGTCTCCCAGAAGCTCTGCTTCCGATTCCGTCGGGAGATTTCGGAGAAAATCAACCGCATGCCCATGGCTTATTTCGAGTCCCGCACCGTGGGCGAGGTGCTGTCCCGGATCACCAATGATGTGGACACTTTGGGCCAAAGCCTGGGGCAGAGCATCACCACCCTGATCACCTCGGTGGCCACCATTGTGGGCATCCTGATCATGATGCTGTCCATCAGCCCCCTGATGACGCTGATTGCCCTGGTAATCCTGCCGGTGTCGGGCGGGCTCATCGGCGTGGTGGTGAAACATTCCCAGAAATATTTCATCGACCAGCAGACCTACCTGGGCAAGATAAACGGCCAGATTGAGGAAGTCTACAGCGGCCAGAACATCATCAAAGCCTTCAACAGGGAGGAGGCCGCCCTGGCGGAATTCGGCGAGACCAATGAAATCCTCTACCGCAGCGCCTGGAAGTCCCAGTTCATCTCCGGCATGATGCAGCCCATCATGACCTTTGTAGGCAATCTGGGGTACGTGGCCGTGGCCGTCAGCGGCAGCATGCTGGCCATCCGGGGCATCATCGATGTAGGCGAAATCCAGGCCTTCATACAATATGTGAAAAATTTCACACAGCCTATCACACAGGTGGCCCAGGTCTCCAACATGTTCCAGTCCACGGCCGCGGCGGCGGAACGGGTATTCGAGTTCCTGGAGGAGCCGGAGGAGGACGCGGAAGTGCCGGATTCCCTGAAGGATGCGCCTGCCCCGGGGCGGATGCAGGGCGCGGTATCCTTCCACCATGTGCGCTTCGGCTACCGGCCGGACAAGACGATCATCCACGACTTTAGCTGTGAAGTGAAGCCGGGACAGACAGTGGCCATCGTAGGCCCCACCGGCGCCGGCAAGACCACCATGGTGAAGCTCCTCATGCGCTTCTATGACGTGGACAGCGGCTCCATACAGGTGGACGGCCATGATGTGCAGAATTTCAACCGCAGCGAGCTGCGTGAGAACTTCGGCATGGTGCTGCAGGACACCTGGCTCTTCCACGGGACCATCATGGAGAACATCCGCTACGGTAGGCTGGATGCCACGGACGAGGAAGTCATCGCCGCGGCCAAAGCTGCCCATGTCCACCGCTTCATCCAGACCCTTCCCGGCGGCTATCAGATGGAGCTGGGGGAGGATGCCTCCAATGTGTCCCAGGGCCAGAAGCAGCTGCTCACCATCGCCCGGGCCATCCTGGCGGACAATCCCATCTTGATTCTGGACGAGGCCACCAGCTCCGTGGACACCAGGACGGAAATCCGAATCCAGAAGGCCATGAACAACCTGATGAAGGGCCGCACCAGCTTCGTCATCGCCCACAGGCTCTCCACCATCCGGGACGCGGACGTGATTCTGGTCATGCGGGACGGGGACATTGTGGAACAGGGCAGCCATGACGAGCTGATGGGAAAGGGCGGCTTCTACGCGGAGCTGTACAACTCCCAGTTCGAGGGGCAGGGGGCTGTGGAGACGGCTTAGCGGAACCTGCCTGCGCAATCGACGGCCATCCGAATAACCGGATGGCCTAAGCTCTCCTTCCGCATTCTCTCAGCGATTCCTTTCCTGCCGCAGCATGCATCCCGGCGCGATGTCCCCTCCTCACCCGATGCACAGTTCCTCATACAGCCGTAGCCTCACCTGTCTGTCGTCCAGGGCCAGCCTTGCGTCCTCGTCCCGCCCCAGGGCGTACAGCTTTGTCAGCAATGCGGCCAGCCTGTTCTCGCCCTTTATCATTCCACGTTCTTCTCCTCTTTCCTCTCCCCTTGCCTCCAGCATATCGATATACTCACACATGACAATCTCCTCTCCTTTCTCCTGTCTGCTCTGCAGCTTTTCTATCAAAGCCGTGAACCTTGTGTCCCCGGTAAGGGCCTCCATCATCTCGCACAGCGCCTCCCCGTGGAGAATCCGCTGTCCTTTACGGCCTTCAAAATTACCCTCGTTGAGATAATCCACCACAAAGCCCAAATCGCTGACAAACCTGCTCCTTACCTCCGGGGAAAGGTTCCGCATGTGCCAGACTGTCAGCTTCATCTCATCCACCAGCTCCAAATCCTCCCGGGACGCGCCTCCCTGGGCCAGCAGCCCGTGCAGGCTTAAGGGAATCCGGCTCCTCTTCCCCGTCCAGTCCAGCACCGTTCCTATCACAGGATATACCCCTTCCTTCCCTTCCAGCTGCGACCTGTAGATGCCGCCCTGATAGGATGCCTTGCGCAGAATCTGCCTCTTGCGCAGCCTGGTCTCGTTTCCGATGATGTACTGCAGGACTATCCTGCCGTCCTCCACAAGCCAGAAGCTCACATCGCAGAACTGATTATGCATCCTCCTGCCGCCACGGTAGAAGCTTTCCGTGGGCGCGGGGCACAAGTCCCCGGCCTTAACCCTGTTCCTCCCGCCGTAGTCAAGCGCGTTCACACAGTCCGCGAACACATCCGCATGGGACATCAGGATTTTCTCCAGTATGTCTTTCTCCGCCACCTATGCCATACCTCCCTCTTCGATTTTTGGGGAGGTTCCTGGGAAACTCCCACTATTTTTCCGGATATACAAGCAGGAATTTTCCGATTTACAAGAATAGCCGAAACTGCATTCAGAACTTTTACCGAAAGAAAATCTGCTCTGTATTTAGCATAACACAGGATGAGGCGCTTTGCAAATCATTTCGGCAGAATGGACAGAAAAAAAGCCTGCCCTCCAGCAAGCGCTTTTCCTTATTTTCTCAGATTTCTACATTTCCTGCCACAGCATGAATCCCGGTGCGGACACATCTCCCTGGTCATTGTCCAGCCAGCCTCTTTCCTTCAGGGCCACATAGTCAATGACCAGTTTCCTGCCATTGTCTGCCATGATAAGCTCCGTCACCCCCACCGCTTCCTCCCTGCACAGATCCTGCAGATAAATCCGCCCCTCCACCGGCTCTTCCAGCAGAACCGTCAGCACCGCGAATTCCCCAAAGATTCCCATGGGCTTTACAAACGCGCCCATGGAAAAGATCACGTTCATCCGCGGCGTATAAAGTTTCCGGTCTCCGCAGGTTCTGGGGAGAAATCCAATGCTCACCGCTCCTGTCTCCGGGTGGCGGCTACAGGCTAGAAAGGCCTTCTCCCCGCCTGGCGCTTCCACCAGAGGGAATTCCATATTCCTTGCCAGGATTGCCGGCGCCTTCTGCCGCACGGTGCCGCCCTTTGGCAGAATCCCTATCTCCTTCAGCCAGCCATCCGCCTCCGGGCCGGACAGCCAGTCTGTCCAGTCCTCCAGAAGCTCCTCGGAAGCCAGGTTCACCGATTCTCCCAAGCCAAATGACGGCGCAATCCGCTGCCAGCGCAGCGCCCGCTCCACCTCGTTCCACCGAAGCCCCATCTCCAGCACATCCGTCTCCGTACCTCCCCAGCAGGGATGCCGCATCACACCTATGGAACATCCCAAAGCCGCTTCCAGCACAGGCGCATCCTCTCCGTTCAGAATGCTCCGGCAGCCATAATGCTGCCCCGCCTGCGCATGGAAAGCCTCCTGGATACGGCTGATGGTGGTACTGTAGGTGAATTCCTTGAGCAGGTCATAGGTGCGGAAATAGTCGCTGCACGCCAACAGCCTCCTCAGTGACGCCTCATCCATGCTCTCCCCGCCCAATGGCCCCCTACAGAAAGCATGCTCCACCTTCAAATCCGGCGCATAAGTCTTCACGATATGCGTCATCCGATCCCGGTATGCTATATCCTGGCAATGGTATCCCCAGTCCACCTTCCAATAGTCCACTCCCGCTTTCCGACACCAAACGGCCCTCTCCCTCCAGTAGGCCTCCATTTCCTCTTGGGAAAAGGGCGCGTCCCTCTTCTCTCCCACACCATTGGCGCAGATCCATAGGCCAAGCCCCCGATAGCCCAGACCGCACACCTTTTCCCGCATCTTCGCCAGCCTCTCCCACGGCTCGCCGGTGCAGTCCGGGAACTTCTCCTCGAACAGCTCCAGGCTGCCGAAAATGCTCACCGGCCCATCCCCGGGCACATCCCAGCCTACGTCCCAGCCATCGTCCAGCAGGACATATAAATCCTGGCGCACCTTTTTAAAATACCCTGTCAGCATTCCCTTTTCGCCGAACAGGAATTCCTGGTTCAGCGCATTCCTGAGATTTCTGGTATCCTTTCCCGCCTCCGCATCATTTATGCGGTACTGGGTGTCCCAGGTGCACCAGTAGTTTCCCGTATCAGGGCCTGTCTGTGGTATTCCGTTTATCCTCTTTTCAGTCATTATCCCTCTCCTCATCCTACGACGGCGGCATCTGCAGCCTGTCCGCAATATCAGAATATAGGAAAGACCGGAACCCCGCAACTTCCTTTCCGGTCTTTTCATTCTGCTCCTTTTCTCAGCTTAATCAGCCATTTGATCGGCTGTCATGCAAAGCATATTGCAGCCTTATTTTTACTTCGTTGCACGATCATATCTGGCCTGATTGATGGCGATTAGGTCGTCCAGGCCCAGCTCCTTCAAATCCGCGATATAGCTGTCCCAGTCCTCCAGGCTCTTCTCGCCCATAATCAGCTTGGTCAGAAGCTCAGAAGAATATGTCCTCAAGTCCGTGCTGATTTCATTGGTATGGTCAATCTCTTCCGCAGTGGGAACCGCATAGCCGTTCTCATCGTGCAGCAGGCGGTGCTCAGGGTCGTTGATGCAGGAAAGCGTAAAATCCGATTTTGCAGACTGGTTATTCTTCACGCCATTCGTTTCCGCATAAGCAATAGTATCATCCATCCCTTCGCTTATCTCATTATTTAAGGTATACCGTGGGAAGATAGAACCATTGCACCATAGAGACATTCCCACTGCATCCGTATTTTCCAAAGTAGGGTCACTAATTGAGTGTACTTTTCCGTCTATCATCTCATAGCTGACCCCTTCTATGCCGCGCTCGGTCAGGTGCACGGATTCCTCCGTCACCAGAAAATCCAATATCTTTGCAATAGCCTGCTGCTTATCGCTACTGGCCGGAACCGCTGTTGCCGTCCATCCGGGATTGTACTTATTGGAGCCGCGGAACAGAGGCGTCTGCCCTTCCACTGCCTGAACACGGATAGGTGCGAACCAAGGATACGCTGCCCCTTCCGGCACCGTAATCTGCGGCTCCAACCACAGCTCCGTGCCCCAGTTGGCTACTGCCGCGACCTTATTGTTCGCCATATCGGAAGATGACTGGCTATCCTCCATCTTTAAAAGTCCCGCCGCATACAGCTTCTGCATATACTGGATGTAATCCTTCACATTCTCCTGATACCAGGGAGACTCCACCTTGTTTCCGTTCTGGGAGTTGACAAAGGTGATATCGATGCCAAGCCCAAAGCACTGTGCAAGATCCGTTGCAAAGGAGCTGTAGTTCACCAGAAACTCCTCATCCGCCTGTCCGTTCCCGTTCACATCCTGATCCTGGAAAGCCTTCAGCACATCATAAAGTTCATCTGTGTTCGTAGGCATCTCCAGGTTCAGCGCGTCCAGCCAGTCCTGGCGGATCTGGAAGCCCAGCACCCAAGCCGACTCCTCCCCTTTATATGTCATTGTCTCAAAGTCCGTAATCCAGTAGACCTTTCCATCCTCCAGGCGCATCCGTTTCTCATAGAACTGTCCCGCCTCTGTGGCCAGGAAATCCTTATAGGATCCTTCCGAGTACTGCTCCCAGATGTCGCTGACAGACTGCAGCTGCCCCTGCTTCACCAGATTCAGCTTTGTCTTGTCATCCAACGGCGTAATATTGACCAAATCATAATTGGACAATTCCCCGCTGGCCGCCATGGTCTGGATAGTGGTGTCGAACTGATCCGGCTCAATCAGGTCAAGCTCCAGCTTCACGCCCTTTTTCGCCAATTCTTCCTCCAGTTTAGCCCAGCGTTTGCTCTTCCCTTCCGTAGACCAGTCCTTCAGGGTCACAGTCTTGCCGTTTGCACCAGTGTAAGTATAGTTCCTGCCCAGGATTCTGACCACTTCCAGTTCTGTGCCCTCTTCCTGTCCGCTGTCCTCCTGTCCCTCATCCGCGGGCTCCTGGCCGGAATCCTCCGCTGAGGGCTTCGACTCCGCACCTTGGGATGTCTGTCCGGAATCCGCATTATTGCCGCAGCCGGCCAGTCCCAGCAGCATCAAAGCGCTGAGCGCCCCAGCCATGCCTTGTTTCCATTTCTTTCTCATGGTTCCTCCTTCTTCCTGCATCCTGCAGGATAAGACATATGATAATAGTTACGTCACAGGGCTATCTATATCGGAAGCCGGTGCGTCTCATTCTTTCAGAGACCCCAGCATAACCCCCTTCACAAAGTATTTCTGGAAAAAAGGATAGGTAAACAGAACCGGCAGCGATGTGAAGATAATCATGGCATATTTCAACTGCGCGCCCGACAGCTGCTTGCGCACCATCTCCGCCGCCATCTCCGGGTTCAATACCTCCGTCACCTGTCTCGTATTCTCCACCAGGATCCGCCGCAGGAACAGCTGCAGCGGCTGCCAGTCCGTCCTGGGCAGATACACCAGCGCGTCAAACCAACTGTTCCATCTGCCCACGATGGTATAGACCGCGATCACCGCCAGGATGGGCTTGGACAACGGCAGGTACACATGGAGCAGAATCTGCACGACTCCCCCGCCGTCTATCTTCGCCGCCTCCCGCAGCCCCTCCGGGATGCTGGAAAAGAACGCCTTCATCAGGATGATGTTCCAAATGGAGAAACAGGCCGGGATAATCTGGGACAGAGGGCTGCCGTACAGCCCCAGCTTCGTAATCAGCAGAAAGGCCGGAATCATGCCCCCCGAAAAGTACATGGGAATCAGCAGGAACATATTCACATACTTCCTCCCCATCAGCCTCTTATAGGTCAGAGGGTAAGCCACCAGCACACAGGTGACCAGCATCAGAATCGTGGTGGCCACCGTATACAGGATGGTGTTGGCATAAGCCCGCCACATCTCCCCATCGCCCACCAGCATCTTATAGGCATCCAGGGAAAAGCCCTTGGGGAACAGGTACACGTCCATGCCCGCCGCATATTCCGGCGCGCTGATGGACAAAATCAATACATAGTACATGGGATATACCGTCGCCAGGCAGACCAGGATGGTCAGCAGGTACAGGATGGCCGTGGCCACAGGGCTCCCTTCCCTGATTCTGTTCTTTGTCCTCACTGTCTTCATATGCTCCTCTCCTACCACAGGCCGTACCCGGTCATCCTGTTGCTGACTTTGTTCGCGATATAGGTAAGCGTAAAACCGATTGCCGACATGAACAGCCCTGCCGCCGCAGTATAGCTGTACTGGCCCCCCTGGATGCCTAGGCGGTAGGTGTAGGTGCCGATCACATCCGCCACGTCATAGGTGGCCGGCGTATACAGCAGCAGAATCAAATCGCTGTTGGTCCCCAGAATGCCGCCGATGGCCATGATCAGGTTGATGGCGATGATGTTCTTGATGCTCGGCAAAGTAATGTACCAGCACTGCTGCCCCCTGTTGGCTCCGTCTATCCGGGCGGATTCATACTGGCTCTGGTCGATGGAGGTGATGGCCGAAATATACAGGATGCTGCCGAAGCCGAAGCCCTTCCACACATTGGTCACCGTATAGATGGCTGGAAACGCCGATGCCTGCTCCCGCCAGTTCTGATCCGGCAGCCCGAACAGTGTCAGGAAACGCGTGATCATGCCACCCTTGTCGATGAAGGAAAGCACCATGCCGGCCACCACTACCGTGGAGATGAAGTAGGGCATGTAGCTGGCCGTCTGGACGAGCTTCTTGAACCGGACCCGCTTGACTTGGTCTATCAGCAGGGCAAAGAGGATGGGCGCCGTGAATCCGAACAGAAGGTTCAGTCCGCTGAGCACCAGCGTATTCGTGATAAGTCTGCCGAAATACTTCCCCTGGATGAACCGCTGGAAATGCCGAAGCCCCATCCAGTCCACGCTCTCCCCGAAGAACGGAGAGCCGGGCATGTAGTCCTGAAACGCAATCACCAGGCCGAACATGGGCCCATAGCAGAAGATGACAATCAGGATGAAGACGGGAAGCATCAGCAGATATAACTGTATGTTTTCCCGAATCACTGCCGGGGTGGTGGGTCTCTTTTTCTTTTTAGCCACAGTCGCTGTCCTCCTTTGCTGTTTTAGCTTTGATTCCATTGTAAAGTTTTTTGATGAATCCCACAATTTGAAGTTTTTTAAGTCACTATGAATTTTTTTCACTTGGGGCCTGTCGGCATTGACAGATTTGGTTACTTTTACTAATATATAGGAAACTATCAAGAGGAGCAATATGTGAAATGGCTACGATTTTTAAGATATTATTGGTCGATTACCAGCAGATTGTTTTGGATGGGCTGAAGGAGCAATTGAACTGGACACGCTTCCACGGAAGTCTGTGCGGCTGCGTCTCTGACGGCGTACAGGCGCTGGAGTTCCTGCGCAGCTGCCGCCCGGATGCCATCATCTCGGATATCCGCATGCCCCACATGGACGGCATCGAGCTGGCCAGGCAGATTGACCAGTCCCCTCTCCTGTCCGGCATTCCCATCATCCTGCTCTCCGGCTACAGGGAATTCGAATATGCCAAGAGCGCCATGCAGTACCATGTGAACCACTATATCCTGAAGCCGGTGACCCGGCAGAAGCTCCAGACCCTGGAGGACATATTGACCGGGCTCTACGAGGCCAGGGAAGCCTCCCGCCAGAAAATCGCCGACATGACCGACAGCGACTATCCCCAGGAGATTGCCCAGGCCCTGCAGCGCCATGACGTAAGCGCCATCGAGGACTTCTTCCGGTCGTCCCTGTACCGCCGGTGCATGGGGGACAGATCCTCCTGCGATATCATGGGCAGCCGCCTAATCGGGTTGCTGTACGACTATCTGGCCGGAATCCATTTCACCCCTCAGTCTCTGTACGCCTCCAAGGGGCATACGTTAAAGGCTTGGTACGCCCTCCCCAATCCGGCCTCCAAGGCCAACTATCTGGAGGAGCTCTATTTCGATATCCTGCACCTGCTGCTGGCCCAGAAGAGCAGCAATACCTCCGCCCTGTACCGGTATGCCCTGCAGTATATAGATGCCCACTACACGAATCCGGATTTCTCCATTTCCGCCATGGCGGACGAGATGAACATCACGCTCTCCTGGCTGAGCACCCTCTTCAAGCAGAACGCGGGTAAGAACCTGAACGGCTATGTGGCGGAGAAGCGGCTGGAGCATGCCTGCGAGCTCCTGCGCTCTCCCCAGCATTCCATCGGTGAAATCGCCCATCTGTGCGGGTATGAGGATGCCGGATATTTCTCTTCGCTGTTCCGCAGGAAGATGGGGATGAACCCCACGGAATACCGGAACTGCCAACTGTGATAAGGAGTCTCCTATGCGCCGAAAGATATTCATAATCCTATGCTGCACATTGACCGCCGTCTTTCTGGTCTCCTATTTTCTGATTTACATCATTTTCCGCTCTGCGCTGCTGCGGGAGATCGAGCAGCAGCAGAGCAGCATGCAGAAATACAACGAGACCATTTTCGCCAGCTATATCGATTCCTTCGGCATGGTTCCCTTTCAGCTGGTGAACGACGAGGAGATTGGAAAAAGCCTGAATGTGGAAGAGGGAACCGCTCTGGACATGTTCCGCACAAAAGAACTGCTGCGGAAGAAATTCAGGAATTACCTGAACCAGCAGCTCTTCACCTCTAATCTGGACTGCCGTTTCCTCCTCTATCTCAATGACGATTTCCCACTGTCCGCCCACCTGGACTCCTATGGGCTTTCCCAGCAGGTGGAAATCCGCACCTGCAATGTGTACGCTTCCCGTGATGTGTCCTCTGAGGAGTGGTACCAGAGGACGCTCAAGACCTCCTGGTCACCCTATTTCTTCCTGAACGAAGAGACCGGGGAGCTGTGCTATGCCAGATGTGTCTGGAATTATTACCTGAAATCCTCCATAGAGCACAGCATGGGCATCGTGGTGATTGCCATCCCCCAAGCCGCCTTTCTGGAAAAGCTGACGCTGGAATTCGCCGCACCGGACAGCAGCGTCTTCCTCGCCAATGAATACGGGGAAATCCTCTATTCCTCCGGCAGCGCGCCCGCCTCCCTGCTTTTGAACCGCACCGCGGACGAGGCGCGGCATTATCTGATCAGCAGCGCATCCATAGATGATGACCTGTTCCTGACCTTCCTGACGCCCTATGCGAGCATCGAGGCCATGGTGCGGGACGCTCTGCTCCCCTATCTGCTGTTCGCCGCCCTGACCCTCCTCATCCTGGTCGGGGTACTCTATCTGCTCTCCCGCAAGATTACCGCGCCGGTGATCTCCCTGGCGGAGCTGATTGGAAGCATCCACGATACCCTCGACTTTGATACCGGCCTCCTGAACGTATATCATGACGCGGAGCTGCAGATGCTCTGTCAGAGCTTCTCAGAGCTAATCCAAAGGGAACACGCTTTGGTGGAACGACTAATCCGAGAGAACCATGCCAAGCGGGCCGCCATCCTCCACGCCCTCCAGGCCCAGATCAATCCCCATTTTCTCTACAATGCCTTGGACAGCGTCAGCTGGCTGGCCCTGAGCAAGCGGGAGGATGCCATTGCGGACATCGTCTCCTCCATCTCCAACCTGATGCATTACAGTATCTCCCAGCCCGACGCCTTGGCGGCTTTGGGTCAGGAGCTGGACAATATCCGGGAGTTCATTCGCATCTACCAGCTGGAGCGGTCCAGCGATATCACGCTCTCGGTCTCTGCCCCGGAGGAGCTGCTGTCCTCTGTCCGGATTCCGAAATTTACCCTGCAGCCCTTGGTAGAGAACGCGGTGCTGCACAATCCGGATTTGCCGTCTCTGGAGATTGTCCTGGATATTCGGCTGTCTTCGGGTGTTTTCCTGATTACCGTCACGGACGACGGCTGCGGCGCAGACCCGGAAAAGCTGAATGCTTTCCTGCGCTATGAGGAGACGGATCTGAAGGTCAGCAGCGGGTTCGGCATCCGCAATGTCAATGAGCGGCTACAGCTCCACTACGGCAACCAAAGCCGCCTCGACTATGGCCGGACGGAAAGCGGCCATTTGACCGCCACGCTTATGATTCCAGCAAAGCAATAAGGCATCTGTAAGAAATTTCCATCTATATCAGGAGATTCAGGAGCAGGTTCACGCCGCCGCAGGCCACCATGATCAGGATCGGGCTCTTCTTCGTCCTGCGCAGCACAAAGAACGCCCCAGCGGCCAGAAGGATTCCGGACAGGTTGATGCCGTTCACGGACAGACCGCTCTCCGACGCCACTACTGTCTTCAAAATGGACAGGGCCGCGGCTGCAATCAGCGCGATAATCACAGGCCGAAGGCGGCCTAAGATATTCTGGATGGCATCCAGGTTCTGGTATTTGAAGTACAGCTTTGCCAGAATCGACACAAGAATCAGGGAGGGCAGGATGCACCCGAAGGTGGCCACCAGCGCCCCCGGGATTCCGGCAATCCGTATCCCAACGAAGGTGGCGGAATTCACGGCCATGGGCCCCGGCGTCATCTCGGCTATGGTAATCAGGTCATTGAACTCGCCAGCGGTGAGCCAGCCGTGGCGCTCCACCACCTGGCTCTGTATCAGAGGCAGGGCCGCGTAGCCTCCGCCGATGCTGAACATCCCTACCTGGATGAAGCTCCAGAACAGCTCTAAATAAATCCCCATGACTCTCCTTTCCAGACTTCCCGTCCTGCCGTCTGCAGCGGCACATACGGCAGGACCGATGCAGAACGCTTTTCACCCCGGCAGCCGCCTCACGGCGTGCCAAGGGGCACGGCTTCCGTTCCGCGCCCCTTGCCCTGCACCGGCTCAGGGCTTTCCTTCTCTCCACTTCGCATATCCCCGGGACAGGATGCCCACGGCCACCGCTGCCAGGATGATGTATACCACATTTATCTTCCACACTGCCGTGGCCAGGAATGCCGCTGCCATCAGGCCATAGTTCAGCCAGGACTTGGCCTTCACCACCCCGGCCCCCATGGTGTACACCACATCGAAGAGCACGGCCACCACTCCGGCCTGCATCCCTTTCAGCACGTAGCCCACGTATACGTTGGAGGCAAAGGCCTCGTAGATATAGGAAATGGCCGACAGGATGGCGATGGGCGGGATAATGGTCCCCGTCACGGCCACGGCCATGCCCGCTGCCCCGGCCAGCTTCCAGCCCACCAGGATGGCAGCGTTCACCGCGATGGCCCCCGGCGAGGACTGGGCCAGCGCCGTGATGTCCAGCATCTCCTTCTCCTCGAGCCACCCCAGCTCGTCGCAGAATTTCCGCTTCATCAGGGTGATGATGACGAAGCCGCCTCCGAAGGTGAAGGCGCTGATATAGAGCATGTTCAGGAACAGTTGGAGCAGGGTGTTCTTTTTCCTCACGAAGATGGTCCTCCAGTTAAGTTCAATAGGATTCTATTGTCTCGGGTCTACAATAGAATCCAAGAGAGGATTCTATTGTCTAAGATCTATAATAGAATCCAAATGCAGGATTCTATTGTCTAAGATCCATTATACAGGAAATTCCGGAAAATGGAAACTGCTCTTTTGAGGGTTTTCATATATTGCCCTTGTCATCGCCCTCCTCTCCAACCGCTTCTTCGCCTGTCTGCCGCATCCGCTTTCCCGCAGGCTTTTCCTGGCGCTTTTTCCGCTTCCTCACGGATTTCTCCTGCTGTTCCATCCCCTTTCTCCCAGGCTTCCCACGGCGCTTCCTGGCTTTTCCAATCAGCAGGATCAACAGCGCTGCGGCTGCCGCGCATCCTCCGGCGCAGGCGATTGCCACAAGCTTTCCGTTGTCCTTCTCCGCAGCAGTCAGACGGAAAGCCCTCTCGGCATTCGAGGAGGATTCTCCTTCCAGGGCGGGTCCTCCCTCCATGGGGAATTCCAGGTAGCTTCCCACCGTGCTGCTCTCAACCGCCTGGTAGCCGTTCCCTGTCCAAAGCTCCACTGTAGTATGCTCCGCATCCTCACAGAGCGCCCGCACCAGAAGCCCGGATTCGTAGACGCTGTCAGGCTCCCGGCCGTCCAGCCACACGGAGAGCCTCGTGCCGCCCTCCGGCCCCTGCTCCAGCTTCAGCCTGCTCTCCGGCAGGAACTCTCCCTGCACCAGCACCAGCGGCCTGCCCTCCGCATCCTTTTCCTCGCTGGCCAGGGAAGTGACCCATCTCTCGTACCGTGCCTCCAGCACCTGGTTCCCGGTGACGAAATCCCAGTCAAAATCAGGCCATGTGCCGTAATATCCCTCCTTTTCGGGCACCTGGGGAATCAGGCTCCCGTCAATGGCATCGCCGTAGGCGCATCGGAACGAGGCCAGCTCCCGGCCATCCGCCTGCAGGCTCACCGTGAATTCCGAGAACGCCTCCGGCACGCCCTCCAGGCGGCAGAACTCCTCATAAGGCAGGGGCGCAGCGCCGCTTTCGTAGCCCACGGAATCCACGCCGGGCACGTTCCCCTGGACATAATAGTTCCCCCAGAGGATTCCCTCTTCCCGAAGCCACCCTGCCACAGAGCCTGCCCTCTCTCCGGAGCAATCGATTTCCGGGTAGGCATAGCTGTAGAAGATGTCGCAGCCCCGGCCCGCGATGCCGCCCACATAGGTCTCCCCGGACACAGGGCCCATCGCATAGCAGCTCCTGACGCAGTAGTCCGAGGAACCGGCGATGCCGCCCACAAAGCTCCCTCCCGTGCTCTCCACCGCCCCGTAGGACTCGCAGGAGACCACCGCGCCGAAATCCGCCTTGCCCACGACTCCTCCCACGTAGTCTTTCTTGCCCGTTATGGTGCCCAGGTTGCGGCTCTCCCGCACCACGGCCTTTACGGACTGCTCGATGCGGAAGCTCTCCGCTCCGGTGAGGGTGATGTCGTCCTCCGGGTCGAAGTCGTATTCCGTGGCTATCAGCCCGGTGATGCCGCCCACATTGGTGTCCGCCTCCACAGTCCCCTGGTTGATGCAGAGGGTGATCTTCCCCTGCTGGAAAGAGGTGGTGTCATAGTAGGCCTCCTGGGGCTGCTCCGCCCCCAGGTTCTCCAGGTCGCCGCCTGCGGCCTCGTCCGAGGCGTCCTCCACCGTGATGCCCTCATAGCGGAACAGGTCGTCCCGCAGCTCGTTGATGCAGCGGCGCACCACCTTGGCCTGGGCCAGCAGGGCGTCCACATCGGCGGAAGTCCTGTCCCCGCCCTGCTGCAGCACCTCCGCCAGCCGGAGCAGGTCATTCCCCGCCGCTTCCAGCTCCTGGTTCAGGGTCTGCAGATTGTCCCCAATGCCGCCGCTGCGGTCGCTGGTGGCGGAGGTGATGGTGCCCAGATGGGTGCCCACGCCCTCGCCGAACCTGCGCAGGGCCGCCATGTAGCTCTCTATGTCCTTTCCCAGCTTCTCGATATCCGCCTTGTCGATGTCTGTCTTGTCGAAATCGGGGAAGTCAAAATCCGGCTTATCAATGTCCGGTTTGTCGAAATCCGGCCGGTCAGGATCTGTTTCGTCAGAGCCGGGCCGGTCTGCATCGCCCTCAAAGATATGGCTTCCGTCAGCGCCTCCGCCGGGATTCTGCCCTCCGTCCTCTTCCCCGGCATCTGCCCCGGCCTCTTCGCCCTCTGCCGGATCCTTTGGCTTAACTTCCCGTTCCGCCGCATCCTCCGCTTCTGTCCGTGCAGCCGAAGCCTCCTGCGCCTGTCCCTCAGACGGTACCCCGGCACTTTCCCCGGAATCCTGTCCTCCGGCTCCCTCCTGACCGGCCGGATTCCCCTCTCCGGATTCCTGCTCTGTCTGCATGTCTCCGATGTACACCTCTCCGGTGAGGTTGATTCCGGACGCCTCCGTCCCGGATCCCTCTATTCCGGATCCCTCTATTCCGGATTCATCCGTCCCTGTTCCTGCCGTCCCGGCCTCCGCCTGGTCCCTCCACTCCCCGTTCAAACGGCTCAAATCATCGCCTATCCCCGTCAGCTCCTGGTTGTAGATGTACCACAGCTCATTAGCCGTCCCGGTGAGGCCTGCGCCCGCCGCGGAAGCGGTGTTGAGATGGCCGCTGATGCTCCTTGACAGCTCCGCCGCCTCCCCGCCATAGCCGCTGATGTCCTCATGGGCCGCCTCCAGCAGGTTGAAGAACACCTCCGTCTCCCTGTCCAGCTCGCCCAGCTTGTCGTTCAGGTACTGGATCTCCAGGAAAGGCTCCAGCTGCCCCGCGATGCCGCCTACGTCCTTCCTGCCCAGCACATGTCCCGTGTTGGTGCAGTTCTGCAGATAGCCCTGGTGGAGCCTGCCCACGATGCCCCCGGTATTGTAGCCCACATGCTGATAGCCCACCGTGCCGGAATTGGCGCAATAATAGATTTTTCCATCCGAGTAGCCGGCAATCCCTCCCGTGTCCGTGTGCACGGCCACATTTTTCGCGCTGTTAATGTCCTCGATTCCCTCCATGGTGATGTCTTCTATGCTATAGCTCACCTCCGTGCTGTGGGTATTGACGCTGCCCAGGTTCCGGCAATTGTTGATCGTCCCCTGGTTGCTGCCGCAGATGCCCCCCGCACAGTGGTCGCCTGTGACGTAGGCTGCGGATTGGCAGCGGCGGATTTCCCCCGTGGCCCTGTTGGCCCCGGCGATGCCGCCCACATCCTCCGCCCCGGCCACGTTCCCGGAGACGCTGCAGTTCTCGATTCTGCCGTAGTTGATCCCGGCCAGTATCCCCACCTGGCTCTTGCTGCCGCCGGGAGCCACCGTTCCTGACAGGACAAGGCTCCGCACCACGCCGCCCTCCTGCACATAGCGGAACAGCCCCACCGCGGAGCCATCGGCAGCAAGCTCCAGACCGGAAACCGTATGCTCCCCGCCATCGAAGATGCCGCCGAAGCTGGGGATGGTCAGGCCGCGATGCTCCCGCAGGACAATGTCGTTCTCCAGGGTCACATACTTATCCCTGGACCAGGCGTCCACCTGGCAGTCCAGGGCCAGCCGGGCCAAATCCTCCTCCGTGGCTATGGATATCCTAATGTATTCGCTCTCCGGCTTCTGCCCCTCCCCGGCGCTGTCCCCGGAAATCAGCTGTCCGAATGCCGTCGGCTCCGCGGCCCATACCGGCAGCGCGTCCTGTAGGGCCAGGATGCCCGCCAATGCCATCCATGCCATCCGTCTGCTTCTGTTGCTACGCTTCATGATCCGCCGCCTCCTGTTCTCCGTCTTCTTCCGGCTCTCCGCCTCTGCCTTTTCCGCTTCCGTCTACTGTCCACGCAAAGCCGTCCGCTCCTACGCCATCGGACCCCCGCAGGTCTTCCTCTGCGTCTCCCTCCGGCAGGTCTTCCCCAGGCTCCCCGGCGTCTCCGTCCTCCACCGCCAGCCTGGGCTGCGCCTCCCCGGCCTCCACTTCATATTCACGAAGCTGCTCCACGCTGTCCTTCGCCCGCACCACAGCCCCCATCTCGCCGTCGATCACGCCGGAGAACTCCCCGTCTATGACACCGTTCACATAGCCCTTGATGTGGCCGCTCATCCGTATCCTGCCGCCTGAGGGCAGCGGCTTGATCGTCTCACGCTTCAAGGTGAACGCCGTCTTTTCGATGATGATGTCTCCGATCAGCAGCGTCTGGGGCAGGGCCAGCAGCACCAGCGCGATGGACGTCAATGTCCCCCGGCCCAGGGCAAGCCCGATGGCCGCCACCACCGCGTTGCTGGACACATTGCTGATGATGAAGCCCGCCGCCACCAGCATGGAGCCGCTGGTGACGATTGTAGGGAACGCCTGGTTCAGGGTCTCCACAATCGCCTTTTTGATGGGCATATAGGTCTTCAGTTCCATGTACCGGCTTGTTATTACAATAGCATAGTCTATCGTGGCCCCCATCTGGATGGCGGACACCACCAGATATCCCAGGAAGTACACCACCTCTCCCGTGAGATATGGCAGGGAGAAGTTCATCCAGATGCTCCCCTGAATCGTCACCACCAGCAGCACGGGCAGCCCCGCGGACTGGAAAGTGAACAGCAGGATTGCCATGACGAACAGGGCCGTCAGAATGGTGATGATATTGTTGTCCATGACAAAGGAATCGCTCAGGTCCTTGTTGCTGGTGGAATTGCCCACCAGGTAGACCTCCTCATCGCCATAATATTTCGCCGTCACCCCCCGGATCCGCTCCAGAGCGGCATAGGTCTCCTCCCCCTCCGAGGGCACGGACAGCTCCAGCACGAAGCGGCTGCACCGCTCCCCCAGCAGCTGGTTCTTTGCGATGCTGATCTGGGAGTAGGCATCCGTCAGCGTCTCCTCCAGGTCGTCCTCCAGCGTGATGTTCCCCCGCTCCTTCTGGTCGTAGATGAAGAGGAACATGTCGATCAGCGGTACCTTGTACTCGTTGATGCCGCCCAGCAGCGCCCCGTAATTGCTGTCGTCCACCGCATAGGCGGAGTAGAGGAGGTTCGCCACCTCGATGTCCATGTCGATCAGCTCCGCGAACTCCCTGGGGGAGAGCTGGGCCGTCAGCACATAGCCGTCCATGGCCTCGATGTTGGCCAGGCCCATGCAGGAATCCACCTCCGGCAGGCGCTCCAGCTCCCGCAGCAGCTGTCCCTCCTTTTCATAGTCGCCGCCTGGCACGATGACCGCCAGCTGGTTCACGGTGCCGAAGTTCCTGTTCACCATCTCCACGGAGAATTTGTTCTCGCTCATGTTCTTGGACTGCAGCGTGTTCACATCGTACACATAATCCGCCCTGCCGGAGAGCACCGCCCCGGCGATCACCGCCACCACCAGCAGTGGCGGTATGACGAACCTGGTGTGCACGCAGAACTTCCCCACGGCCGTGATGTTCGGCACGAAGCTTTTGTGATGGGAATGGTCTATGGCCTTGGCAAAGGTCAGCAGCAGCCCGGGCATCAGGAAGAACACGGAGATCAGGCTCAGTACGATGGCTTTTGCCAGCACGATGCCCATGTCATAGCCGATCCTAAACTGCATGAACATCATGGCCACCATGCCGGACACCGTGGTCAGGGAGCTGGAGGAAATCTCCGGGATGGCCTTGCTCAGGGCCACGATCACGGCCTCTCTGGCCTCCTTGTCCTCGTGCTCCTCCATGAACCGGTGGCAGAGGATGATGGCATAGTCCACGGCCAGCGCCAGCTGCAGCACCACGGCGATGGAATCCGTCACGAAGCTGATGGTGCCGAACCAGTAATTGGTCCCCTTGTTCAGGATGGCCGCCACGATGAATGTCATCAGGAACACGGGGATCTCCGCATAGGTGGTGGAGGTGAACAGCAGCACCGCCACGATGACCACCCCTGCCAGCAGCAGGATGACGATCATGTCATTGCTTAGATCCGCCGCGTCCCGCTCCTCCTGGCCGATGTCCGAGGAATAGTACACATCGTACCCGGACAGGGCCTCCAGCACGCTGTCCAGATGCTCCTGCGCCGCCGGGTCTCCCGCCTCCCCGTCAAAGGTCACCTTGAACAGGGCCTCCATGTCGTGGTAGTACTCTTCCGTGTCCTCGAAGTCCAGCATCGCCACCCCGTCCATCTCCCGGAGCTCTTCCGAGAGCCCCTGGGCCTCCTCATAGGTCACATTGCAGACCATGATACGGGCAGTGCCGTATGTAAGGAACTGCTCATCCATCAGGTCCAGCCCCTGGCGGGTCTCCGTGGTATCCGGCAGGTAGGAGGTCAGGTCGTTGTTGACCTTCACCTTATCCATGGTGAGCACGCTGTACAGAATCAACAGGATGAACACCAGGTAGAAGCCCTTCCGCTTATCCACGATGAGGGTGGAGAGCCGCATCATGAAAGAATTGTCCTTCTTCTCTTTTTCCGTTTCCATAAAAAAATGCCATTGCCTTTCTCTGTTGCCAGCCCTCGGCGCGTTTCCCGGCAGCCGTCCATAAAACATATTTCTGTTTTTTACTTAACAACAGTTGATTTATTCTTCAAATGTAATTATAATGGAAACAGAGAGAAGCGCAATAAACAGTTTTGGGGGAAATGTATCTTTCTGGACATTTGCGGCGGGAAGTGTCGCATATTTATGAAATGTTTAGAAATACCCGTGGCGAGCGAAAAGGAGGAATCATGCGATGGCAGACGCGAAGACGGACCGGAGAGTCCGGAGAACCAAAGCCCTGCTGCTGCAGGGACTGATGCAGCTGATGGAGACCAAGGATGTGAAGGATATCTCCGTGAAGGAGCTGTCCGACCTGGCGGACATCAACCGGGGGACCTTTTATCTGCACTACAGCGATGTCTATGACATGCTGGCGCAGCTGGAGGACGAGCTGTTCCTGGAATTCCATGGCATCATCGACCGGACGCTGAAGCCGGATACCCCGGTCCATGCGTCCCGGGCCACGCTGCTGGAAATCTTCTCCTTCCTGGAACGGCACAGGGCGGTGGTCAGGACCATGATCGGGCCCCACGGGGATCTGGCCTTCGTGAACCGGCTGAAGAACCTGGTAAAGGAGCGGCTGGACAGCATCTTCACCGCCAGGCAGGCCGACAGCGACGGCTGTTACATGGAGTCCTTCGCCGTGTCCGGCTGCACTGGCGTCATCGAGACCTGGCTGTCCCAGCCGGACGCGCCAAGCCCGGAGGCCATGGCGGATGTCTGCACCAGGATTCTGGAGAGAGGGCTGGGGATGGATTGAGGCCAGCTCCTTCCCCCGCCCTTTCCGGCAATGTCCCCTCACACTGGATCCAGTCCGCCGCCCGGTCTTTCCGCGCCTCACATCAGGCGAAAAAGCCCTCTTCCATCAGCCTGTCCAGCAGCTCCGCGAACAGGGTGTTGGCCCAGGCGAACCAGGGTCTGGTGAACTCCTCCGGCGCGGAGGGGTCGAAGGACTCGTGCATGTAGTTGGTCCCGGCGTGGGTCTTTGCCAGCATGTCCAGGCACTGCAGTATCTCCTCCCTGTCATCGGAGGTCAAGGCCTGCATGGTGATGCCGATATGCCATACGAAGCCCGCGGGCGTGTGGGGGCTCCCCATCCCTTTTGCCAGGCTGCCCTCATAGTAATAAGGGTTGTCCTCTGACAGAAGGAACCTGCGGGTATTCCGGTATACCGCATCATTCTTATCGCAATACCCCAGATAGGGCATGGCCAGCAGGCTGGGCGAATTGGCGTCGTCCATCAGGATGTGGTTGCCGAAGCCGTCCGTCTCATAGGCGTATATCTTCCCGTACTTGGGATGCTCCACCACTCCGTAGGTCTCGATGCCGTCCCGGATCTCCTCCGCCAGCTCCCCGCACTCCTTCGCCAGGGCCTCGTCCCCGTAGCACTCCCTGCAGATCTCCGCCCCGAAGCCCAGGGCCTTCACCGCCATCATGTTGGAGGGGATCAGGTAGCCGAAGCAGCAGGTATCGTCCGAGGGGCGGAAGCCCGACCAGGTCATGCCCGTGACGTTCACAGGACGTCCCTTCCCCTTGCAGGGCAGTGTGTCCGTCTTCACGCAGTTGTAGCGCCGGAAGAAGTAGGGTGAGTTCCTGTGATCCTGTTCCACGGTAAAGGTATGGACGATCTCCCGGAGCATCTCATGGAATTCCTCCGTAAATATCCTGTCGATCCCCGTCTCCTTCCAGTAATAATACCCCAGATAAAGAGGGGCGCAGAGGGAATCCACCTCGTACTTGCGCTCCCACACATGGGCGTTCTCCAAAGTCTCGTCCTCGTATCCCGCCCCCGCCCCGTTGGCGCTTTCGTTAAACGCGTTGGCATAGGGGTCTACGCAGACCATCTTCGCCTGCCTGGCGATGATGCCCTCCAGGATCTCCTGGAGCTGGCCGTCCTCTCCGGCATACTTCACATAGGGCCTCACCTGGGCCGCGGAATCCCGCAGCCACATGGCGGGGATGTCCCCGGTGATGACGAAGCAACCTCCGTCCTCCGCCTGCTTCACCGTGGTCTCCATGGTGTTCAGGAAACACTGGGCCGCCAGCGGCGCCAGCGGGCTGTAGTGGGCCTGGTAATATGCCTCCAGCTTTTTTGCTCTGTTCTTCAATGCCTCCGGTATCGTCATGATTTTCCTCCGTTTCTTTGTCAGACTCTGTCTGGTCCGCCCTCTCCGGGCCTTTCTCTAATCATATCCGCCGGCCGTCAATCTGTCAACCTTTAAAAAGGGGCGGATCCCTGTGATAAAAATGTGCCGCGATGGGAAAAGTATGGTATAATGTTGACTCAGAAGGAAACTGAGTCAACTTTTGATTCCATGTGCGCCGGAGCGCACGAAATCATGGTATAATGCTTCCAATACACCCCATGCGGAGGGAACAATGGACATCCTAATCTGTACCCACGAAAAAGACCCTTCCCCAGTCTTCGACAGCGTGGAGGCTTATTTCTCCCGGGAATTCCCGGATGCGGCTCTCTCATGGCAGCGCTCGGGCACCGTGCTCACCGCCTCATTGGACACCAGCGGGGAAGCGATTGCCAGGGCCTTTGAAGCCCTTGTGAAAAAGCATCCCGGGCTGAGCGCGGAGGCGTCCTATTCCTACGATGTCAGGGAGGGCGACACAAGCGCCCAGTGGTGGGGGATCACCAGGATCTATTCCACAACGGAGGATGGGGAGACGAAAATCGTCAGCAGCTCCAGCACATACTGGAATTGACAGATATATCCGAAAAAGAGAGGAGACCATTATGAAAATCCTGTTCTACGACACCAAAAGCTATGACAAGGAATCCTTCCAGGACACCCTGAAGGATTACCAAGGCATCACCATCGAGTACACAAAATCCGACCTGGATCCCCGTACCGCGGCCCTGGCGGAGGGCTTCGATGCCGTCTGCGCCTTCGTCAGCTCCGACATCGGCACCCGGACCATGGAGATCCTACACGAGAAGGGCATCACCCTGCTGCTGATGCGCTGCGCCGGATTCAACAACGTAGACCTGGAGACCGCCGGGAAATACGGCATCCGGGTCATGCGCGTGCCCGGCTACTCCCCGGAGGCCGTGGCGGAGCACGCCATGGCCCTGGCGCTGGCCAGCAACCGCCGCCTCTACAAGGCCTACAACAAGGTCCGGGAGAATGATTTCAGCCTGAGCGGCCTCATGGGCTTCAATTTCTATCAGAAGACCGCGGGCATCATCGGCACCGGGAAGATCGGCGCGGCCATGTGCCGCATCTGCCGGGGCTTCGGCATGAGGGTCATAGCCTATGACGTGTACCAGAACGAGTCCCTGAAGGAGTTCGTGGAGTACGTCTCCCTGGAGCGGCTCCTTTCCGACAGTGATGTCATTTCCCTGCACTGCCCGCTGATGGACTCCACCTACCATATCATCAACATCGATACCATCCGGCAGATGAAGGACGGGGTCATTTTGGTGAACACCTCCCGGGGCGCGCTGGTGAAGACCGACGACCTGATCGAGGGCATCCGCATGCACAAGTTCGCGGGGGTGGGCCTGGACGTGTACGAGGAGGAGACCAACAATGTGTTCGAGGACCGGTCGGACGAAATCCTGGAGCACTCCACCACCGCAAGGCTATTGTCCTTCCCCAACGTGATGATCACCTCTCATCAGGGATTCTTCACCAGGGAGGCCCTGGGGGCCATCGCCGCCACCACGCTGCGCAATGCCATGGATTATGCGGAAGGGAAGGAAAGCCCCAATGACGTGAAAGTCGGGTAGGGAAGACGCTCCTCCCTACCCGCCGCGCCGGGCGTCCACGGAATCTGCCGACACTTCCCTTCTGAGGCTGATTTGCAAAAATATGGGGCTGTCAGGAAATGGCATCATTTCCCGCTAGCCCCTGAAACATTGCCTGGCAGCTTTGATGGAATCGCTTTGGTAAAGACCGCAGTCCCCGATTACGAAACCGTAATGGAAAATCCCTCATAAATGCCCACGGGGACGCTCTCCCCAAAGGCGTACTCATTCATCTGATCCTGCTCGAACTGGTATACGGTCACCGTCTTCCTGTGGGAATCCACTACCCAGTATTCCCTTACGCCTGCCGTGCGGTACTTGAACAGCTTGGTAAAGTAGTCCATGGATCTGCTGCTGGGAGACACGATTTCTATGACCCAGTCCGGTGCCCCATGGCAGCCCTTTTCGTCCAGTTTCGAAGTGTCGCATATGACGGAGATATCCGGCTCCACGTAGTTGACGTCGTCATCGTTCAGGAATACCGCGAAAGGCGCCGCATAGACCTCGCAGCCTCCTCCCTTTTCCCTGATATGTGCCAGTATGGCGCTGGACAAAAACATGCTGAGCCTCTGATGCGTCCGACTCGGAGGAGCCATATAATAAATCTGTCCGTCAATCAGCTCTGCCCGCTCTCCGTCCGGCAAAGCATAGATGTCATCTATCGTATAAAATGCTTCTTTCCTCAGTGCTTCCATTCCGATTCCTCCTCTCTTTATATGCCATTGTACCATGTTTTCCATAGAATCCGCAAGCTTCAGGCCGCTCTTATCAAACTTATTCAAACTTTTTTCAAAAATTCACGCAAATCCCTTGCAAAGCAAAAATCAATATGATATCATTTTAATATCAGCCGAACCTCTAAAGACACAAGCGAAGAAAGCGAGGAATTTTCTATGGAAGAAAAACTCTTAAAAAGCGCAAAGAACGGTATGGCCGTCCTGCTGACAGTAATCCTGGCCTATACGGCGGCCATTGCCGCAGTGGTCATCGGCGGCATCGATATCGACAGGTACGGTGCCTCGGCCTTCAGCGTCACAGGGCTCGTCATCGGCATCGCAGTGCTTACCCTTGGCTGGATCCCTCTCCTGGGCCTTAAGGTCCTGAAGCCCCAGGAGGCCCTGGTGCTGACCCTGTTCGGCAAGTACATCGGCACCCTGAAGGAGAACGGCTTCTACTACGTCAATCCCTTCTGCGTAGGCGTGAACCCGGCGGCCAAGACAAAGCTGAGCCAGAGCGGGGACGTGTCGGAGCCCGGCAGCGGGCTGCTGGCCGTAGCAAGCGGGGTCCAGGGCATGAACCTTGCCGCCGATTACGGCAACAAGAAGCTGTCCCTGAAAATCATGACCCTGAACAACAGCCGCCAGAAGATCAACGACTGCCTGGGCAATCCGGTAGAGATTGGAATTGCCGTAATGTGGAGGGTAGTGGATACGGCAAAGGCCGTGTTCAACGTAGATAATTATAAAGAATACCTTTCACTTCAGTGTGACAGCGCGCTCCGTGATATTGTGCGGATATATCCTTACGACGTAGCGCCCAATGTGGATACCACCGGGGACGGCCTTGCGGACGAGGGCAGCTTAAGAGGCTCCAGTGAGGTAGTGGCTTCCCGTATCCGCAACGAGATTCAGCAGAAGGTAGCGGACGCCGGCCTGGAGATTTTGGAAGCGCGGATAACTTATCTGGCCTATGCGCCGGAGATTGCGGCCGTTATGCTGCAGAGACAGCAGGCATCTGCCATTGTAGACGCACGTAAGATGATTGTAGACGGGGCGGTAGGCATGGTGGAACTGGCGCTGGAGCGTTTGAACGAGAAGCATACGGTGGAGTTGGATGAGGAACGAAAGGCGGCAATGGTATCCAATCTCCTGGTTGTTTTGTGCGGCAATCATGATGCACAGCCGGTTGTCAATTCCGGCAGCCTGTACTAACGATGGCGGACGCACAGAAAAAACAGATTCCCCTTCGCCTTTCTGCAAAGCTGTACGGTGAAATTGCCGCCTGGGCAGAGGACGATTTCCGCTCGGTCAATGGGCAGATTGAATATCTTCTCTCCGAATGTGTACGCCAGAGGAAGAAGAACGGGAAATATGTCTCGGAGGAGCTGGATAAGCCCTTGGATATTAAGATAGAATAAGACGGAACATGATTATAACAGTCTTGGCATAAGCTGAGGCTGTTATTTTTGCAGATAACAAGTCAAGCGGACATACTGCTATGTTCATTTGCCGGCTGCCGTAAAGGTCAAATACTTCGCGGCAGGTTCAGCGGTGATTGGACATTTTAGGTGCTTGCGAAAGCCTTATAAATGGGCTATAGTATAGAGGAAGTAAAAGCTGAGGAGGCGTTTATGAAGTTCAAGGAAAAGTATCTGGCAGGTGAGATTCTGTTTGAAGAGATTGATACCTATATAGAAGCCTGGGGAAACAGCGATGAGACATGCACGCTGCGGGAATATTTGGGCCTTAATGAAGAAGAGGAGGATGTCTGGATCTCAGACAGTGAGGAAGCCCTGATAGAGCTGCTGGACAGACAGAAAAAACGGTAAAAATATGGTGCGTGTATATTGGACGGAGATACCGGAGCAGGAAAGCAGCCCAAAGAATCAGTCCAAATGGGCTTACAGGCTTTTTGAAACAGTTATCCAAAGACAGTATCCCTCTATAAAAAAGCCTGTTTTATTGGAACGGGATGCAAAGGGAAAACCATTTCTTCCGGAATATCCGGGGGTTCATATGAATCTTTCCCACAGCGGAAGGTATGTGGCCTGCGCCATAGGGGAAGGCCCGGTGGGGGTTGATATAGAATGTCAAAGAAGCAGAAAAAGGCCGGAGCTTGTAATAAAAAAATTCCATCCGTTGGAACAGAGACTTTACAAGGAGACGGAAGAAGAAAATCGGGAAAGATTATTTTACGATCTATGGGTAATGAAAGAAAGTTTTATGAAGGCGGAGGGAACAGGGCTTGGAATCCCTCTGGATTCTTTTTATATGGAAGAAATTCATAAAGGAGCAGGCAGAGTGTGTCAGAACCTAAATGATAAAAATTATTGTTATATGCTTTACCATTTGGAAAATATGCCGTTTAGCCTTGCGGTTTGTTCGGAAGACTGCATGCTTGCGGAAGAACCGGTCTTTGCAGAACTTTGAGGCGCTTAAGCTTTTCAGCATTTGGATCTGGCTTTTTCGTAGTTAATTTGATAGAATAATAGCAGTTTAGGCAGATACTTGTATGTATGGCAAAGACCGTAATAAAAGTATTGAAGACAGGCATCTGGCCCTCTGCGGAGGAATTTTAATTGCCGGGCGGATGTAAAAATCCGGCTGTCTGAGCTGCCGTATAGATTGAACAAGGGGTGAAAGAAAATGAGTCGAAAGAAAAGAAGACGTATACCGGTTGCATTGATTGTAGCACTGATTGTGTGTCTGGGTATGGTGGGGTATTGCGGAAGCCAGCTGGCAGGCATTTTTCTGGAGTATAAGGAAGGGACAGACGAGTACGATGAACTAAAAAAATATGTAGAGAAGGAGCTTCCGGAAGACGCATACGGAGAAGAAGCCTCGGAGGAGGAAGCTGAGGAGGTCCGGGAACAGCGAATCGCTTTTGAAGAGCTGAAAGCATTGAATGAAGATGTCATCGGCTGGATAGAGATTCCGGACACGGAGATCAGCTACCCGCTGATGCATGGGGAGGATGATCAGTATTATTTGAAGCATACCTTCAGCGGAAATAAGAACAGCGCAGGCAGCATTTTCATAGAGGCATTGAATAAACCGGACTTTTCGGAGAGACATACGATTATCTATGGACATAATATGAAGAATGGTTCCATGTTCGGCAGTCTCAAAGAATACCGCAATGCATCCTACCTGGTAGAGCATCCGATGGTTTACATAGATCTGGAGGACGGAACCCATGCGTATGAGATTTTTTCCTGCTATGAGACTTCCGCAAACAGCAATACCTACACCATAGGCTTTGCATCGCAGCCCGACGGGCGGTATGAGCAGTTCGTACATACGCTCAAGAACAGCTCTGCCTATGATACGGGAATAGAGGTGTCTAAAAACGACAGAGTGATCACTTTGTCCACCTGTACAAAGAGAAGTGAGAATCGTTTTGTAGTACATGCAAAGAGAATTTATTAGAGAGAAGGGATAGCATGACAGCAGAGGAACGAATCGGACGCTTAAAGGAGTATGTGGAGGAAAGCAGCCGAATTGTATTTTTCGGGGGAGCCGGAGTTTCTACGGAGAGCGGCATCCCGGATTTTCGCAGCACGGACGGCTTATATCATCAGGAATGGAGTTATCCGCCGGAAACCATCTTAAGCCACAGCTTTTTTGTAAGCAATACGGAGGAATTTTACCGGTTTTACAAGAAAAAGATGCTGTGCTTGGACGCAAAGCCCAATGCCGCCCACAAAAAGCTGGCCGAGCTTGAGGAGTTGGGAAAGCTGACGGCAGTTGTAACCCAGAATATTGACGGGCTGCATCAGCTTGCCGGAAGTAAGAAGGTATATGAGCTTCACGGCTCCGTACATCGAAATTACTGTCAGAAATGCGGAAAATTTTATGATGCCGCATATATGCTGAAGGCAGAGGGCGTACCCCGCTGCGAGTGCGGCGGACTCATTAAGCCTGATGTCGTACTCTATGAGGAGGGCCTTGACAATCGAACGATCCAGGGAGCGGTGGAGGCAATCGCCCATGCGGATCTTCTCATCATCGGGGGAACCTCCCTGGCAGTATATCCTGCCGCGGGTCTGATTGACTACTTTACAGGAAAGCATCTGGTAGTGATTAACCGTGCGGCTACTCCAAAAGACAGCCATGCGGATCTGCTTATACAGGCCAATATAGGAGAGGTGCTAAGTGGAATATAAAGTAGGAGACATCGTAAAGCTGAAAAAGCAGCATCCCTGCGGAAGCTCAGAGTGGGAGATCCTCCGTGTAGGAGCCGATTTCCGCCTGAAATGCTTAGGGTGCGGGCACCAGATTATGATAGCAAGAAAGCTGGTGGAAAAGAACACAAAGGGCCTCCGTCAACCGGAACCGTGAATGATTCCAGGGCATCT
>OFGG01000599.1_pt1 | contig 29508 bp, 29 predicted proteins | sample 1521701 | NCBI WGS metagenome assembly OFGG01 (sample SAMEA3504081, study PRJEB24116) | mouse gut metagenome | biome: mouse gut; feature: mouse-associated habitat; material: faeces | place: Denmark | collected 2011
CGTGCGCATAAAGTTTTTATTTCATAGGAAAGGCATATTCTTTATCACTTCACAGCGACAAGGTCTTTCCTATGAAACAAAAAAGCCCTCTGCAGACACTAATCTGCAAAGGGCGCATTGACGCGGTACCACCTTCATTTATCACTCAGCGGTTTCACCCCGGCACAAAGACCGGTTTAAAATCCTATCCGTTAACGGGGATAAAACGTGGGCGCTTACTTGGAAACCCTTCACAGGTATATCACATATCTAAAAGGAAGGTTCCGTTCACCACTCCGGCTCCAAAGCTACCTTCCGCATCCTTTCCCCTGAAACCTCACAGCGCCGTGCCATTCTGACACGGGATTTCTTCTCTGAAGGATCCACGATACGTACTCCTCTTCTTCAACGCCTTTCACACTTCATAAATAAGTTATATTTATCTTAGTTGCCATCTTCTCTTTTGTCAAGATAGATTTTAAAATTTACGATGCAACTCTGATACAAAAAAGATGCAACTTTGATACAAAGATTATGCCGTTTTGATGCAAAAATGATACAACTCTGATGGGTTGCCATCGTACAGTAGATACAACAGATAACAAACAACAGCACTCTTTACAGCAGAAAGGCACAAAAAATGAAAACACACAAAAGATTTCTATGTTTCCTCCTTGCAATGCTTACCTTTACCATCCACTGCCCAGCTGTCAATGCCAAGAGCATTGATGATAACGCCAATGACACAAGCAAAGATAAGACCGCAGCCCCCTATTTTTATGTGGAAAGCGAAGAGACCGGTGTGGACAGTTTTCCCTTAAAAAAGACCGATGTAACGGTGGATATCAAAGGAATCATCGCCGATACCCATGTAACCCAGACCTACGCCAATGAAGGCGCCAAGCCAATAAACGCCAGTTATATCTTCCCCGCCTCCACGAAAGTTACCATCCATGGGATGCAGATGCGAATCGGCAATCAGACCGTTACAGCCACCATTAAGGAAAAAGAAGAGGCCAAACAGGAATTTGAAACCGCAAAAAGCGAAGGAAAAAGCGCCTCCATGCTCTCGGAAGAACGGGCAAACGTCTTTAGTATGGACATTGCCAATATCATGCCTGGCGACGAAGTCCACATTGACTTACATTACACGGAACTGATCACTCCCACAGACGGAACCTATCAGTTTGTGTTCCCCACTGTTACCGGTCCCCGATATACAGGACCTGTCAAGGACGATACCGGCAACCGGGATGAATGGACGGCAGCCCCTTATCTTCCTGACGGCACCGTTCCGACAGCACAGTACGATATTCATGTAAACCTTTTGGCCGGAGTGCCTATTACAGCGCTTACCAGCACTTCCCATAAAATAAACATTGACTGGAACGAAACCACTACCGCTTACGTTTCCCTTGCCAACCCGCTGGAATATGCCGGAAACAGGGATTTTATCCTGGACTATAAACTTACCGGAGAAAACATCAGCTCCGGCCTTACTTTAAGCAAAGGAGAAACAGAAAATTTCTTTATGCTGATGGTACAGCCTCCGGAACGCCCATCGCCTTCCGTCATCCCTCCAAGGGAATACATTTTTGTCCTGGATGTATCCGGTTCCATGTCCGGTTTCCCGTTAGACGCTGCGAAAGAATTGATGAAAAACCTGGTTTCCAACCTGCGGGAGACGGACACCTTTAACCTGATACTGTTCTCCGGTACTTCTTATCAGATGGCATCCCGCTCCCTTCCCGCCACAAGGGAAAACATCAGCAAAGCCGTAACGCTGATAAGTGAGCAAAACGGGGCTGGCGGCACAGAACTTTCCGGCGCCTTAAAAGATGCCCTTGCCATCCCCCAGGATGAAGACAGCGCACGTAATATCGTCGTCATCACGGACGGGTATATCTCAGGGGAATCCGAGATTTTTGAACTGATCAACCAGCACCTGGATCAGGCTGACTTCTTTTCCTTCGGAATCGGTTCCGCCGTCAACCGTTATCTGATTGACGGCATTGCATCTATTGGGCAGGGAGAGCCCTTTGTGGTCACGGAAGCCTCCGAAGCCTCTGATGCTGCCAGACGGTTTAGCGCTTATATCCAGTCACCTGTCCTGACAGATATCCAGGTATCCTTTGAAGGTTTTGACGCTTATGACGTGGAGCCTGCCATCCTGCCTACCCTCTATGCGCAAAAGCCAATCGTCCTCCTGGGAAAGTGGAAAGGCGAGCCGGAAGGAACGATCAAACTTACCGGCAGGACCGGGGAAGGCAGTTACACCCAGACCATTTCCGCAGCTGATGCCCTGACCGATGACGGCAGCACATTAGGCTATCTTTGGGCCCGCAAGCGGGTAGAACGGTTGACGGATTACGGTGTTTCGGGAAATGACCCGGATGTGAAAGAAGAAGTAACGCAAATCGGACTGTCCTACCACATGATGACCCCTTACACCTCCTTTATCGCTGTACTGGATACCGTGCGGAATCCTGACGGTGGGAGCACAGACGTAGACCAGCCCCTCGCCCTTCCTCTTGGAGTATCAGACCTGGCAGTTGGCTACCGGGCAGGGTCGGAGCCTGGGGATATCTTCCTTTTAATCGGGCTTGCAGGGATCATGCTTATTTCTGCTTATTACCGGAAACGCCTGAAAAAAAGCAGGGGATGACCCCTGAGCTCTTTACGGATGATTGATCATGCAAGGAGATAACTATGGAAAACATTGAAAGAAAAGACACCATCAAAAACTATTGGTTTCTATACTTTTTAACGGTATTACTTGCCATTGCGATGAAATTTTTCTGCCGTATCACCGACAGTGACCTGCTTACATGGATACTGGCCCCTACCGCCCGGTGGGCCGGCATCCTTGGCAGCATCCCCTTTGAATACCTGGCGCATCAAGGTTATGTAAACCATTTTTACCGGTTCCTTATCGCCCCTTCCTGTTCCGGAATCCGTTTTTTGACCATCCTCTTTGTGATGCTCATCTTTTCCTTTTTACACCGGATCAAATCCACACGGGCAGGATATCTCTGGTTTGTGTTAAGCGCGGCCTTATCCTACCTGGCCACCGTCTTCGTAAACGGAATCCGCATCGTGCTGGCCGTTTACCTGCCTATCCCCCTGGAAAAAGCCGGGCTCCTTAACGGATGGCTGAACCCGGATCGGCTGCATACATTGGTTGGAACCGCTGTCTATTTTTCTTCCTTATACATTATTTATCCGGCAGCTTCCTGTCTCTGCCAAAGCTTCTTTGCCTGCGCTCCCGGATTGGAAACCGTCAATTCCAGATACGGTTTAAAACTGCTTACTCCTGCATTTTGGTATCTTTCCGCCGTTCTGGCCCTCCCTCTTTTAGGAAGGGCTGTTCGGAACGACTGGGAAGGGTTTGGCGGATATGCCGTTCTTATTATTGGCGTATGCACACTGGTCATGATTCCGGCAGTTGTGGCCGGTCTGTTAAAGCGCACTTAAAATATCATTGCTGCACCTTATTTCTCCTCATCCACCCAGACGCCTTCCACGTCCACCACCCTGTCTTTTCCTTTTTTCACCTGAAACACCTTGGAAATGATCCACATATCTGACAGCCCGTCATAGATCAGAAATATTCCGATCAGCCTTACCACCGTGTTTACCACCTTAAAAGGATTATAAATCAAGACCGCGCCAAGCGCCGCAGTGAGCACGCCCATCAGGCAGGCGATCCACCAGCCATCATACCCATCCCTTTTTAAGGAAGCCGCCTGGGAAATGTTATGTATGCCATGGATCGCAATCAAAATCCCCACGATCACCGGCACTGCCATAATGATCATTTCCGGCCTTACTAAGATCCACAGGCCGATAACGGCCACAATGATCCCAAGGAGCACCATCCCCTGGGAAATCATGGTTCTTTCTTTATTCAACAGGTAAATTACCACATGGACGCCGCCATAGATAAGCAGCACGGAGCCCAGCAGCATACACACGATCTGAGTGGTAGTTCCCGGCCAGATCAAAAGCACCAGCCCCAATATCACGCAGGCCAATGCAGATGCTGTGTAATTAACCTTTAATCCTTTTAAAAAACCTTCCATCCTATCTTATCTCCTTTCTATCCTTTCACTTTTCCGCAGATGCCGCTGCCGCAATGCCTCAAAAGGGAAATAACAAAAATATCCGATCAAAGCCCCTAGGCAGTTTAAAAGAATATCATCCACGTCAAAGGCCCCAAAAGCGCTGAACAGCTGGAACACTTCTATTCCCAGCACAAACAAAAAAGCATTCAGCAGCATGACAAAAAAATTTCTCCCCCATTTAAACACATAGGGGAACAAAAAGCCAAAAGGCACAAACACCGCCACATTCCCCACAAGATTTTCGAAGCTGTTTAATTTGTAAGAATAATCAATGTACATGCGAATGGTCTTAAATAAGGTAAAATTTGCCGTATCCAGCCCTTCTAGGATCACCCCTTTTTCCCAGGTATCAGCGATAGCTTTTAACTGTTCAAAAGGGTATTTAAAAATGATCAGCTTGATCACAAGCAAAAGGTATAACAGAAACAGGATGCGGATTTTCTTGTTTCCGCCATCCCTTGTTTGTTTTTCCACTAATAGCGAACCTCCATCAAAGTGAGCCCCTTTGCAGGCACCAATTCCCCTGCATTTTCCCTGTTCCCCGAAGATATGATACTTGTCATATCGGCAGGTTCTCTTTTGTGCATCCCCACTTCTAGCAGTGTTCCCGTCATAATCCTTACCATATGGTACAAAAATCCGTTCCCACTATACGTAAAGCAAATTTCATCCTGCACGTCCTTCATACGCATGGATGCGCTGCAGGTCTTTTCTATCCGGATTTCTTCCAGATTCCTTACGGTTGATTTTTTACTCCGTTTATTTGAGGTAAATGCTTTAAAATCATGAGTTCCCAGCAGATAACCGGCAGCTTCCCGCATAGCGTCCAAGTCTAACCCGCCGCCTTGCGCCCTCTCCCCCCCGTCTTTTTCTGAGACCACGTAAGAGTACCGTCTGTCAAACACATGAGGCAGCCCCGAAAAGACCACACGGTAGCAGTAGGTCTTCCCTTTGGCGTTTAACCTGCTGTGAAACCGCTCCGATGCCCTGCTTAAGGATATCACGGCGATATCCTCCGGAAGATACCGGTTCATATAAGCCAAGATCTCCTCCGGCGCCATATCCGTGTCCGCATGGAAATTCGCCACCTGCCCCAATGCATGGACCCCTGCGTCTGTCCTGCCGGATCCCTGCACTTCAATTTTCTGCCCGGTCATTTTGGATAAAAGAGTTTCCAGCTTTCCCTGAATGGTATTTTCCGTGTTTTCCTGTTTCTGCCACCCCTGGTATCTGGTTCCTTCATATTGGATCACCATCTTAAAATTGCCCACTTACGCTACCTCCCAGGGATTTTCCCTTCCTTCCGTAAAGCACTTGCAGCCTAAAAGAGAATCCCTGACCACAGTCCTTACACATTCATCCGTATAAAAAGCCATATGATGGCTCACTGTCACATTGGGGAAGCCGCGCAAAACGGCAAGTTCCCTGTTACTTAGTATATCTGATTTGTGGTCATAATAATACAAACCAAACTCATTTTCTACCACATCCAGGCCCGCACCGCCAATTTTTCCGGATTCAATGCCGCAGATAAGCGCTTCCGAATCAATCAGGGCGCCTCTGGCTGTGTTAACGATCATCACCCCATCCTTCATTTTGGAAATTGCTTCCCGGCCGATCATATGGTAATTCTCATCGGTAAGAGGCGTATGGAGGGTTATCACATCCGCATTTTTCCACATTTCATCAAGCGTTACATAGGGAACTCCGCTTTCCGCCACTTCTATACTTTCATACAGATCATAAGCCATCAGCTTGCAGCCAAAGCCGGATAAATTCTTAAGCACCGTCCGGCCAATCCTTCCCGTTCCGATCACGCCAACGGTCAGATCCTTAAGCTCCCGCCCCTGTATCCCGCAAAGGGAGTAATCCTGGATATTGGTCCGCTCCATGATCCGTTTCATTTTCCGTATAGTCATCAGGATCAGCATCACCGCATAATCCGCCACGCCGCATGGGCCATAAGGCGCATTGGCAACGGTCATGCCAAGCTCTTTTGCCGCCTTCACGTCAATATGGTCATACCCGATGGTCCTTGTCGTGATATACTTAACGCCGTAGTCCGCAAAAACCTGTAAAAGATCTGCCGGCATCCTGGATGTGAGGATATCGATACATTCCCCACCCTTTGCAAGAGCCGCGTTCTCCTTATTGGGCGCATCCGGACATAACACCAGTTCAATCTTAAGCTCTCTGCCGTATTCCTCGAACAGTTCTTTTTCATCAAACTCCCGGCAATTATAAACCGTCACTTTCATCCGTTTCATTCCCTTCTCTGCTGTCGGCTCTCTTTTCCATTTCCTGAAGCCTCTTTTTTTCCTGCTCTTTATAAATATGTACCGATTCCATATCTTCCTTTGTCAAATGCCGGAAGTTGCTGATGCTGGCATACAAAATCTTCAAACTGTTTAAAAAGGTGTCAAACACGCCTTCCTCGTACATATTAAGGACGATAATGCCGATAGGCACTGCTATGATCATCCCCACGACTCCGGCTGATTTATACCCCGCAAACAGCAAGAAGAGCGTTGGAATGGGGGCCAGTCCCACAGAATCCCCCACGATCTTTGGCTGTATCAACTGCCTTGCAAGCTGGCCGACTCCCCAGATGACTAAAAGCCCGATCACCATCGTATACTCCCCGTTAAAAAATTTCACCGCAGCCCAGGGCAGCAGTACCGTTCCCGTTCCAAAAAAAGGCAGAAAATCCAAAAAAGCAACCACGATCGCTATCAGAAACGCATAGCGTACCTTCAAAACGCTAAATCCCACCGCAAGGAGCACATACATCCACAGCTCGATCTTAAGCTGGGCTTTAAAGTAGCCGCCTACTGCCCTGCGCAGACCATTCTTGATCAGCCGGAACCGGTCAAGGATAGAACGGGGCAGCACTTTAGATAAGAGACGGGGAACATACTCCCGGTCTGCCACAAACAGGTAAGCCGACAAAAGGCACATGATGATCCCAATGATGATAGAGGGAATATTCATGGCAAACCGGCTTAAAGCTTCTAAGGTAGGGCTTCCAAAATGCCCCACAAGCTCCCCAAGGTACACGCCGATATTATCCGTGAACCCGGCAACCGCCGCCCGGATATCCTTAGGCAGAAAGCGCATGGCCCCTTCTAACCCTCTTCCCATCCGGGCAAAATCCTGCTGCATCCCTTCCCACATCTGGGGAAGCTCCGCCACCAGATTCACCGCCTGCTCCATAAGCCTTGCACCGATCACGTATCCCCCTAAGATCACCAGCGTGATCACGGAAATGATCACAAACGCTGACCCGGCTTTTCTCTTGATCTTCAATGTCTTTTCAAAAAAGTGCACCGGCGGACCTGCGATCAGCGCAATGATCCACCCCAGTACAAAAGGCATAAAATAAATGACGATCTTAGGTACCACAAAAACAAGCAGCAAAATCAGCACCAGAATGATTGCCAGATTGACAAGCACCTTTAAGTAAGTCCGCAGCTTTCCCCTGTCATTCATCCTCCTCTGCCTCCTCTTCCAAGTAAGAATCGATCAGATCATATATCTCCTCACGCCCCTGCTTGGTTATTGCGGAATAGGGAATCACGATCGTGCCGCTAACAGTCTTTAATCCGCTGCGAAGCATTTTCAAATGCTTTTGCACCTGGCTTTTGTTGATCTTATCCAGCTTCGTGGCAATAATAACAGGTTCAAACCCCTGGTGCAGAATCCACTCATACATCTGCTTGTCATTGGCAGAAGGCTCATGGCGGATATCAATGAGCAGAAATACCGCGCGCAGCTTTTTTGACTGATGCAGATATCTCTCAACCATCTTTCCCCATTTTTCTTTTTCCGTTATATTAGCTCTCGTATAGCCATAGCCCGGAAGGTCCACAAAATACATCCGGTCATTTACAAGATAAAAGTTAATAGTCTGGGTCTTTCCCGGCTGGGCACTGGTTCTTGCCAACGCCTTCCGGTTCATCAGTCCGTTGATCAAAGATGACTTTCCCACATTGCTTTTCCCTGCAAAGGCAAATTCCATATGTTCATTTTCCGGCAGCTTACTTGTCACGCCGCAGACTGTCTCCAAGCTTACGTTCTTAATTACCATATTTATACCTATGCCTTTCCCTGCATATCAAGCCTTTACGATAAGCGCATGTTTCAGCACTTCCTTCATATCCTTCACATAAGTGATCAAAAGCCCTTCCCTGATCTCCCGGTCAATTTCTTCCACGTCCTTCCGGTTTTCAAAGGGCACCAGCACTTCCGCAAGGCCTGCCATCTTAGCCGCAAGAAGTTTTTCCTTTAACCCGCCGATGGCAAGCACCCTTCCCCGCAAAGTGACTTCCCCGGTCATGGCAAGGTCGCTGCGCACTTCCGTTTCCGTGATTGCCGAAAAAAGCGCCGTTGCCATAGTGATCCCTGCCGATGGACCATCCTTCGGCACAGCCCCCTGAGGAATATGGATATGGAAATCATTTTCTTTGAATATTTCCGGCAAAATCCCGGATGTTTTTCCAATGGACCTGACGTAACTCATCCCGATCATGGCGGATTCCTTCATCACATCCCCCATCTGGCCCGTCAGCTCGATCTTTCCCTTGCCGGGCATCCGGTTCACCTCAATCTGCAGGGTGTCGCCTCCCACACTGGTCCAGGCAAGCCCGCGGACAATTCCCACCTGGGGTTTTCTATTTGCTTTGTCCAGGCGGTACTTCTTTTTGCCAAGATAATGCTCCAGATTAGAAGTGGTCACACTCATCTTTCTCTCCGGTTCCCCGTTTTCCTTCTTTTCCAGTATTTCAATAGCCGCTTTCCGCAAAATGTCGCCGATCTTACGCTCCAGATCCCGGACGCCTGCCTCTTTAGTGTAAAAAGTAATGATGTTTTTCAGGGCACCGTCCTGGATGGAAAGCATTTTTTTCGTAATACCGTTTTTCTCCATCTGCTTATGCAGCAAATGTTCCTTAGCGATATGGAATTTTTCATTTTCCGTGTAGCTGCTGACCTCAATGACCTCCATCCGATCCAATAACGGCCGTGGGATCGTCTGGGTAGTATTGGCCGTTGCAATAAATAAAACTTCCGACAGATCTAACGGCAGTTCCACATAGTGATCACGGAAACGCACATTTTGTTCCCCGTCCAAAACCTCTAACAGCGCCGAAAACGTATCCCCTTTGTAATCATTGCTCACCTTATCGATCTCATCTAAAAGCATCAGCGGATTTTTCACGCCGGCCTGCCGCAGCCCTGTGGCAATCCTGCCCGGCATGGCGCCCACATAGGTTTTCCTGTGTCCCCTGATTTCGGCTTCATCCCGGACACCGCCCAGGCAGATCCTGACATATTTTTTATCAAGCGCTCTGGCCACACTTTTGGCTATTGAGGTTTTTCCGGTTCCCGGAGGCCCAACCAGACAGATGATCGGGCTTTCCCCCTTTTCTGTCAGACAGCGCACAGCCAAAAACTCTAAAATACGTTCTTTTACTTTAGATAATCCATAGTGATCCTGCTCCAAAATCTCCCTTGCATGCTGAATACTGCGGTTATCCTCAGACGCTTTATCCCAGGGAAGGTCAAGCAGTGTCTCGATGTATCCCCGCTCCACAGCCCCCTCCGAACTGTTCCCCGCAAGGCGCTTAAAACGGGAAATCTCCTTTTTGATCTTCTCCTTCACCTCATCCGATGCCTTAAGAGCGGCAAGGCTTTCCTCAAACTGGTCCGCATCCGAAAAGGAGCCCTCATCCCCAAGTTCTTCCTTGATATAGCGCAGCTGTTCCCTTAACAGATATTCCTTTTGGTTGTTTTCCACCCGCCCCTTGATCTTCTGTCCGATTTCTTCCCTTGCACGGGCAATTTCTATCTCCCTTTGCAAAATACCTGCCAAAGTCTCGTAGCGCTGGTCTAACTCCAGTATTTCCAATACAAGCTGCTTATGTTCAAAGCCAACAGGGAGGTTCATGGTGATCTGATCGATCAGCTTTTCCAGATCGTCCACCCGGGCATACCGCTGTGATGCGTTTTTATCCAGTTTGGGATAATGGGCTGCAAAGGTGCGGAACAATTCCTTTAGCTGCCGCAGCATTGCTTCCCTACGAATCTCCTCATCCTCATCCGCTTCTTCCGAAACGATTTCCTCAACGACTGCCTCCGGGAAATGACCGCTTTCTTCACTGATTCTGTGAAGGATCCCCCGGCACAGCCCTTCTACCAGCACCCGCACCAAACGGTTTGGCAGTTTCGTGATCTGCTTCACCTGGGCAATCGTTCCAACGTGGTATAATTGTTCAAACGATGGTTCCTCTGCATTCAGATCTTTCTGGGAAACCAAAAAGACCTTCCCCTGCTTTAGCATGGAAGCCTCTAATGCCTGAATTGTTCTTTCTTTGTTCAAATCTACATGGATCACCGATTCCGGCATCACCGTCATCCCCCGCAGGGTTATCATTGGCAGTTTCAAAAACTGCTCTGTCTTTATCACTTCTTCACTCATATACTTTCCTGCCCGTACACAAAATGCCGCTCTAAGGCGGCATTTGTTATCTTGCTCTTTTCAATACTTCCCGATGTATCAGTAAAGGCTCGCTTTCGCCTTCCACCACCCCCTTGGTAATGATACATTCTTCAATCGTATCATCTGAGGGGATGCGGAACATCACATCCATCAGTACCTTTTCAATGATGGACCGAAGCCCTCTTGCCCCGGTTTTTCTATCAAACGCCTGCTTTGCGATGGCCTTTACCGCATCCTTTTCAAAAGTCAGCCTAACGTCGTCAAAACCAAACAATTTCTGATATTGCTTCACCAGTGCGCTCTTAGGCTCTGTCAAAATCCGCATCAACGCTTCTTCATCAAGACCCTGCAGCGATACATTGATGGGCACACGGCCTACAAACTCCGGAATCAGCCCAAACTTCACCAGATCCTGAGGGGTCACTTCCTTTAACACCTCACTGATCTCCCGGTTATTCTGACTGGTGATATCGGCATTAAATCCTATGGAATTACGGTTTAACCTGTTTTCCACTATCTTCTCCAGACCGTCAAAAGCCCCGCCGCAGATAAACAAAATGTTGGAAGTGTCAATCTGGATCAATTCCTGATGGGGATGCTTCCTGCCACCCTGTGGCGGTACACTGGCTTCCGTTCCCTCAATGATCTTTAAAAGTGCCTGTTGGACACCCTCACCTGACACATCCCTGGTAATGGAGACATTTTCACTCTTTTTGGTAATCTTATCTATCTCATCAATATAGATGATTCCGAACTGGGCACGCTCCACCTCATAATCTGCCGCCTGTATCAGCTTCAGCAGAATATTCTCCACGTCCTCGCCTACATAACCGGCTTCCGTCAGCGTAGTCGCATCCGCAATGGCAAAGGGAACATTGATGATCTTTGCCAAAGTCTGCGCCAGATAGGTTTTTCCCGAACCGGTAGGTCCGATCATGATGATATTGCTCTTTTGAAGTTCCACATCATCCATATCCCTGGGAGCAGTCACCCGCTTATAATGATTATATACGGCAACCGATAAAACCTTCTTTGCGTCTTCCTGGCCGATCACATAATCATCCAGGAAATCCTTGATCTCCACCGGCTTTAAGAGATTGATCTGAAAATCTTCTTCCTCAAGCTCTTCCTCGTATTCCTCCTCCACAATGTCCGCGCAGATCTCCACGCATTCATCACAGATGTATACCCCTGCGGGACCTGCAATTAACTTTCGAACCTGATCCTGTGTCTTGTTACAAAAAGAACACCGGATATTGTCTGAACTTCTGCCTGCCATCTTATTCCCATGCACCTTTCTTCCTGTTAGTTCTTATTTTCCGGACGGCTGTAAAATACCCCGTCGATCAAGCCGTATTCCTTTGCTTCCTCAGCAGTCATCCAGTTATCCCTTTCCGTGTCTGCAGCGATCACGTCATAATCCTTGCCTGTATTCTCAGCCAGGATCCGGTTCAGTCTCTGCTTTGTCTGCAAAATATGCTTTGCGGCGATTTCAATTTCCGTGGCCTGCCCCTGTGCGCCGCCAAGGGGCTGGTGGATCATGATCTCCGCATTAGGAAGAGCCATTCTTTTTCCCTTTGCTCCGCCTGCCAGTAAAAATGCACCCATACTTGCTGCCATTCCCATACAGTTGGTAGCAACATCACACTTAATATACTGCATCGTATCGTAGATTGCCATACCTGCGGTCACGCTTCCCCCAGGGCTGTTGATATAAAACTGGATATCCTTTTCCGGGTCCTCCGCCTCAAGAAACAGCATCTGCGCCACGATAAGGCTTGCCGTCACCTCGTTTACCTCTTCCCCTAAAAAGATGATCCGCTCCTTCAAAAGCCTCGAATAAATATCGTAAGAACGTTCCCCCCTGCTGGTCTGTTCAATGACATAAGGCACTAAACTCATCACATAATCCTCCTTAAAAGATGCACTACTATCACTTTATTTTATTTCTCTTTTGCTTTTTCTACCACAAACTCAGCAGCTTTGCGTACCGCAATGTCCTGCTTGATCTGCACGGCGCTCTTTTCGGGAAGCATTTCCTTTACTTTATCCACTTCCATCTGATAAGCTTCTGCCATGCTCTTTAATTCTTCCTCGTAATCCGCATCGCTTGCTTCAATGTTTTCAGCCTTTACCACTGCTTCCAAAACCAGCCTGGACTTGATCCGCCTTTCTGCCTGGGGCCTTACCTGCTCCATCATCTTATCATAAGTAGCCCCCGTGAACTGAAGGTACTGGTCCATAGAAATGCCCTGCATCTGCATCCTCTGGGCAAACTCGTCTACCATCTGCTTCTGCTGGGTCAAAAGCATTGCCTCCGGAATCTCCATTTCAGAGTCATTGACAATTGCTTCAATGACTGCCGCTTCCTTGGCATCCTTTGCTTCCTTTTCCTTCTTACTCGTCAGTGTAGCCCTAACGTCTTCCTTATATTCCGCAAGTGTCTCAAATTCGGAAACTTCACTTGCAAACTCATCGTCAAGCTCCGGAAGCTCCTTTTCTTTGATCTCCCTTACCGTACATTTAAACAAAGCCGCTTTCCCTTTTAACTCTTCTGCCTGATAATCTTCCGGGAACGTCACGTTAACTTCCACTTCCTCGCCAATCTGCGCACCTACAAGCTGCTCCTCGAAGCCGGGAATAAATGCGCCTGAGCCGATGGTAAGAGGATAATTTTCACCCTTGCCGCCGTCAAACGCCGTTCCGTCCACAAAGCCTTCAAAATCGATCACCGTCATATCGCCGTCTTTCACGGCTCTGTCAGTAACCTCAATATTTCTTGCGTTATTTTCTCTTTCCTTATTGATCTCAGCATCCACTTCCTCATCTGTCACGGCCGTATCTGCCTTGTCAACCTTAACTCCTTTATATTTACCAAGCTTGACTTCCGGCTTTAAGGCAACCAGTGCGGTAAAGATAAATGGCTTGCCCTTCTCAATCTGTGTCACGTCAATCTCAGGGGAAGATACGATATCTTCTCCGCACTCATCCATCGCTTTCTCATATGCTTCCGGAATCAACTCGTTAGCCGCATCTTCATAAAAGATTGCGGGCCCATACATTTTTTCTATTATCTGACGGGGCACTTTTCCTTTACGGAAACCGGGAATACTGATCTTGTTTTTGTTCTTTAAAAATGCATTCTGCAATGCCTTTTCCAATTCTTCTGCCGAAGTCTCGATCGTAAGCTTCGCCATGCTGTTTTCTAATTTTTCAACCTGTACACTCATCTAAGTACGTCCTCCTTAATATATCCCACCGTTTACTGTAATACATAATTAGGCATATTCACAGTCATTGAACGATTATAGCATATCCGCAAGAAAAATACTAGGGTTTTTTGACAAATGTGTGACAACTCGGTCCTGCCGTTTCCTGCGCACATTATAAAAGGCGGACCATTTACTTTGGTCCGCCTGTCTTTTTGTTTACCGTATTTCTTACTGTGCCTTAAATTCCTTCTCGGCAAGAACATTGTCATCAGGATCTGTGTAACGTACCACTACAGTACATGCCCCAGCCTGGCCGATTGCATCGTCAAAGGTCTTAGCCTGTGTTTCAAATGTGGCAGCCTGTGTCTCCAATGCTTCTAAAAGCGCATCGCCAACGCCGTCCACTACAACGCTGCTGTCTTCAAACTTGCAGATCATGGTAAGCGTGTTTTCCTTGACATCAATGGTAAGTGCCATCCCATCTCCGCCCATAGCTCCCAATGCGGAATCCAGAGCAGACTTTACGGTAGGATCACTATAGTAATCCTCTAAGGTTGAATAACCTTCCGTGCTTCCGGCATCATCTGCCGCGGGCTTTTCTGCCTCTGCATCCGCTTCAGGCGCATCCGCTTCTGTATCCGCTTCAGGCGTTTCTACTTCCGCATCTGCTTCAGGTGCGTCCGCTTCTGTCGTTGCCGCGTCTTCAACAGCTGCCTTATCTTCTGTCTTTGCTGCATCCTTTGCACCACATGCAGTTGCCGATAATGCCAAAGCCATGATAGCCGCACATGCAATTGATTTTAAAGTTCTTCTTTTCATAATACCTCTCCTTTTCATTCTTTCTTTTTTCTCCTCACCCTCTAAGGGCATGTGTGCTTCACACAATAAGCAATATTACTAGCACAAATCCTTTTTGTCAATATGTCTTTGTCGGTATTTTTTGACATTTATCTTTTCTTAATCTTTACTTAATGTAATAAAACCGTAATGCGCATGGCCGTTCTCCCAAATCCCCGTAATGTCATACACGTACCCTGCCTCCACGCCAGGCAGCACAAATTCCCCACTCTTTTTGGAAACGCTGACGTTCTCTCCGGAAGGAATCTGTTCCGCACCTAATAATGCCGCATCATACCGGACCACTTCCACTGCCTTCGGCTTTTCCGAAAAATAAAGCGTGACATCCAAAGGCTCACTTAACTTAACATCCGCCAGTTCCTCTCCAACTTTCCACATAAGCACATGTGCGGCATCCGCCACCACCGCATTGCTTAAACCGTCCTGGTCCTCATAGACCCACTCGTATCCGCCCCGGTTCACCATTACCACCACTGACGCAAGATCAGTCGTGTACCCTAAGTTCATGGTTGGCGGCACAGAAGGATCCGGCTCCGTGTAGATCTCATCCACCAGATACTGCCAGGTATCCGCATCCGAAGGGGATCCTTCCGCCGTCACTTCTATCTTCGAAACACCCGGATACTGCCCCGGATAGGATTCCAGCATGATTCCGTTTCCGTATATCTTCACCATATTGCCCCGTTTTAGCTGTTCCGGCGTAATCTTTTTCCCATTCACATCATAAATCTTTTCCGGGAATGTTACTGTAAACACCCCTGCCTGCTCACTGACAAAAATGTGCTCCCCTTTTCCAAACGGAATATACATTGCATCCACCGCATCCTGCCTCATACTGCCCTCTTTCCCGTATTTCCCAAATAGTACCCACGCCGCCGCACCGGCAAAAATAATAATAAGTACTGCCAAAGCTATCATCATACCTGTTTTTTTATTCATGATTTTTTCCCTTTCAACGCTCTAAAGGCTGTTCCATCCATTTCCGATCTGGCTTTTTCCGCAGCCATGCCCGCCGCCTTTCTTTACAAAACATCTCTAATTTAATACAAAATGCGCATAAACTGTATACTCGTCAAAATCGCCTGTTCCCCGAAAATCATGCACCGCCTTCTCAACCCGGTATTCCCCGGCGGGAAGCTCACCATACAGCCATTCCCAGTCAAGCTCACACTCCGTACGCTCACCTGCGGCAATCATATACGCAATCGAATCAAATCCATACTTCCCTTCCAACGCAACGGGAACCGCTTCCCATTTACCATCCGCCAAGACTTCCAATGCAAAGTCACTCCCAAAATCCAGTTCTCCTGTGGGGGCATCGGGATCATACTGATCAAATATAATGGTTGCACCGGCAGGAGAGATATTCTTCAGAGAGAACGAAAGCCCCAGGGCACTAATTTCTGATTCCGTATGGTAGATATAAGCGCCGCCCTCTTTTTCTGCGGGCAGAAAAGATAAGGTGTTTAAAATATCCACAACCTGGCTGAAATCCTCCGGCTCCCAGTTTTCTACGGAACTGGCAAGGGCAACTATGCCCTCATATTCCCCCTGAAACGAAATAAAATCCCAGTATTTATGGCCGTCATAAGTGCCCATACTGGCGGGATTTCCTGCAATTTCAGCGCTCTTACTTTCAAGCCCGGTTCCACATACGCCCCAAAAATCCGTATAAGCAAGCTCAATAAATCCTTCCGGTTCTTCCTCAGGATAAAAGTGGATCCCGTACATGCCGTTTATCAGCTCATCACTGTCGGCCGGGTATACCTGATAGGCCCATCCTGACGGTATGGAAAGGGAAATCCTTCCAAAAGGCCCGCCCTGTGCGGCCTGCGTCCAGTCTTGTGTTTCCGGTTTAATACTCGAAACCGCCGGTTCCCCTATGGCTTCCGGCTCCGGAACGTTATCTTCCTGCGCTTCGGAAAATTCCATCCCCGATACATTTTCCGTTTGCAAAACCGGTTCCGGGGCTTTACTGCATCCATATGACGAAATTCCTGATAAACAGATTGCTAAAACAACGAAACAAACTTTTCTCATATTCTCTCAGTCCTCCTTCCCTGTCTGATATAGATACGAAAAGCAGAACCAAATTTATGGAATAATTTAAAATTTCTCTTCCTCATAATAATGGCGTCATATAAAGCGGCAGATAAATAATACCCTGATCCGCCTTTAAATCACCTGTATGCAATACATATGCGATATCCAGCTGCTCTTTGTACTTCTCCATAAACTTTTTAAGGGAAGATAACGTATAATTTTTGCCGGACTTCACTTCAATCGGTGAAATATTATGCCTGCTGCTTATCTTGCTCTTAGCAATTAAAAAATCAATTTCCATGCGGCTTGCCGCATCCTCACGGGAAGAATTTGAATAAAAATACAGCTTATGCCCCGCCGCTGTCAGCATTTGCGCTGTGATATTCTCAATGATCATTCCTTTATTTACTTCCAGCTTATCAAATAAAAGCTTTTTATATATTTCTTCACTGACAATACCGTTTTCATCAAACGCATGACTGATCAAAAGGCCTGTATCCGCCATATAACATTTCAGGGTCATCCGATCCATGTTAAGCCGCAACCCCACATTAGGAGCTGTAGAATTATAGCAGTTATTTACGATCATGGCATCATAAAGCCAAAACATTGCATCCTCATATTCCCGAAAACGAGCTTCCTTTTTTAAAGAAGACAACCGGAATTTCCTGTCATGCTTTTGGAGCTGCGCCGGGATATTTTCAAAGATCTGTTCCACCTTCATCTCATACCCTTCGGCATGTTTTACAATGTCTGCCCGATATAATTCAAGAATATCCCTTTTTATCCTGTCTACTTTGTCAAAATCATGTGTATTCACATAAGCTTTAACCGCCTGGGGCATTCCGCCCACGATCAGATACTGCCTGAAATAGTCCATCGCCTTTCTGTGAAGGACCTGTCCCAAGGGCTTCTTGTCCTTAAAACAAATTCTTACAAAATCCATCAGCGTCTCATTAGAAAGCGCCCACAAAAATTCCTCAAAATCCAATGGGTACATTTTAATATGCCGTTCCTCTGAGGGAATAACGATGTCACGGACATTTTTTTTAATACTCATTAGGGAACCGGTCTCAATATAATCATATCTCCCATCCGCAACAAGATATTTTATCGCTGCCCGCGCTCTTGGAAAAAGCTGAACCTCATCAAAAATGACCAGGGTTTCCCTCTCATATAGCTTCACATTATAAAAACTGGATAGATATAAAAAAAATGTATCCAAATCATTCAGATAATTGTTAAACAGTTCCGTAACCTCTTTGTTTACGCGGTTAAAGTCCACCAGGATATAATTTTTATATTCTTTCCGGGCAAATTCTTCTACAATATAGCTTTTTCCGACCCGGCGCGCCCCGTCAATCAATAAAGCTGTCTTCCCGGCATCCTCCTGTTTCCATTTCAATAATTCTCCATATATCTTTCTCTTCATATGATAATCCTCATAATTTTGTTGCAATATCAAGCAACAGCTCCATAAGTTTCATACTTTCATTATAAGTATATCACGTTTTCAAGATTTTATATATATGATTTCACCACGTTTTCAAGATTTTTCATTTATGATTTTTACACGTTTTTAAGATTTTTATGGTATCCTGACCCAGAACCGCTTCATATTCATCTTAAGCGGCTCCGCCCACACCGTCTTTTCATAAACACCGCCGCCACCACGTATTGTCCTTTCGCTGGCAAGATTATCCTTACCGCACGTAAGCAGCACTTCATGGATTCCGCGCGCCTTGTAGATTTCCAGCGCCTTTGTAAGGACGGCCCGGGCATACCCTTTCCTTCTCTCCGAAGGCCTTATGCAATATCCAATGTGTCCGCCCCATTCCCGGAGCACAGGATGATCAATATGATGCCGAAGCTCCACAATCCCTAAAATCCGGTCATCTTCCTCCCGTATTGCCAGATAAATATCGGAATCCACCAAATGTTCCGGGCAGGTCTCCCGGCGCCGCATGTTTTCCACGTGGCAAATCCACTCTTTTGCACTCCGGTATCTCTCCAGATCCCCTCCCCCGTGGATATATACATTCGGGTCCTCATCCAAAAATTCCTGCCGCAGTTCCATAATCTCCTTTGCATACCCTGCCGTAGGTTCCGCCAGCTTTATCATTCCGTTCATCCTCCTCCATGATCTAATGCGCCTGCCGCTCTCTCATAACCCATGATATAAGATAGCCGTTGGAGTTGCAATGATTTTATGCTACAATACCTTACATAGGAGGTGTTAAAATGGAACGCAACGAAATAGACGCATTATTGGCCAGCCAGAAAGCCTACTTTTCTTCCGGCGCAACGCTGCCTGTAAATACAAGAAAAAAAGCTCTGGAAAGGCTTCTTCATGTACTGGATAGATACGAACCGGATTTATTGTCCGCATTAAAAGCAGATTTAGGAAAAAGCCCTCAGGAAGGGTATATGTGTGAGATTGCCCTTGTGAAAAGCGAGATCCGTCATATGCTGCGGCATTTATCCGCTTACGCAAAAGAGCGCAGGGTCCGCACGCCGCTGGCACAAACTTTTTCCAAAAGCTTTGTAAAACCCGTGCCCTATGGCTGTGTCCTGATCATGAGCCCGTGGAACTATCCCCTTTTATTATCCCTTGACCCTTTGGTGGACGCATTGGCCGCAGGAAACACCGCCATTGTAAAACCAAGCGCCTATTCCCCTGCCACTGCCGATCTGATCGAAAAGATGATCCTATCCTGCTTTCCTTCAAAATACGTGGCGGTGATCAAAGGCGGACGGGCGGAAAACACGGCACTTTTGGAATCCCCATTTGATTATATCTTCTTCACCGGCAGCAAATCGGTAGGGAGACAGGTGATGCAAAAAGCGTCTGCCCATCTGACCCCCGTCACTTTAGAATTAGGGGGCAAAAGCCCCTGCATCGTTGATGAGACCGCCAATATCCCACTTGCGGCCAAACGAATCATATTCGGAAAATTTATCAATTGCGGACAGACCTGTGTGGCGCCGGATTACATTTACTGCGCAAAGATCGTCAAACCTATTTTAATGAAGGAACTCGCTTACCAGCTTATGAAACAGTATGGTAAAAGCCCCTTCCAAAACCCAGACTACGGCAAAATCATCAACCGGAAACACTTTGATCGTCTGTGCGCCCTGATCCCGGAAGAAAAAGTAATATGCGGCGGCGATGCCGACCCTGACACACTGCGGATCGCACCCACTATTTTAGATCATGTTACCTGGGCGGACGCCGTGATGGAAGATGAGATCTTCGGGCCTATTTTACCCGTGCTCACCTATAACAGCCTGTCCGAAGCCGCTGACAAGATCAACTCCATGGCTTCCCCTCTGGCACTTTACCTGTTTTCCTCCAGCAAAAAGAACATCCGTTATGTAACGGAACGCATACAGTTCGGAGGAGGATGCATCAATGATACCCTGATCCATCTCGCCACCAGCGGCATGGGCTTTGGCGGCGTGGGGGAAAGCGGCATGGGCTCTTATCACGGCAAATGCGGGTTTGATACTTTTTCCCACAAAAAAAGCATGGTGGACAAGAAAACATTTCTCGACCTTCCCATGCGGTATCAACCTTATAACAAACTCAATGATAAACTGGTACGTCTGTTTGTCAAATAATACAACTGCAGCTTTTTCTTTATGTACCATGGACCGACTCCCGGCCGGTCCATGGAATTTATTAAATCTTGATTAAATTTTATCCCTCCCGTACACTTCAATCTGGCTGAGAGCCGGGAAGGGCGAAGGATCATCCGCCTTAAGCAGATTCTCCAATTTCACCCATGTAATGGTCTTTGCCGGAAAATCCAAAATGTGAGGAAGCCTGCTCTTTTCCAGCTCCCAGTCCATCTTAGACCCATCCGAAAACGTAAGCGTCACCTGTTTCCACCAATTGTCATGGGGAAAATCCGACCGAGTATAAAGCACAATGCGGTCCGTTTCCACCAGACGGCCAAAATCCACCGTCATCTCTGCGTCATCCCGCATATTGATGCCCCATGACTCATAAGGCCATTCCCCGTGGGAGCTGTTCTCACATACCCCGTCAATGGCATTCCGGGCCGCAAAAACCGATTCCCCTCTTGTCTCCACATTGGCAAACGCATGTGGGTAGCAATGGGTATCCCCGTGCTGGTCGCACACATTCAACGCCAGATTCCTATATGCGGTTATTTCATCTTCCCTTGCGCATCTGGCATACAGATAATGCCTGTTCCCTGAAAATACCTTGGGAGAGTAGCTGATCCGCTTTTCCCCGAAGGGAATGTCGTAAGACACATTGTCAGTCACATAGCAAAAAGCTGCCCCTAACGCATCATCCACCTGCAGCCATAAGTGCAGATTCTTTTCGGAAGTTTCCAGCACGATCCGGTCTCCTTCCTGATATTCCGCCGTGCAGACCAGGCTTACAAAGTCCTCTCCCCTGCCCACACAAATCGTTTTCCCGTTACGGTCTAAAACCTTAAGTGCCAACATTGCCATAAAAATAACCATACCTTTCCGTAACCTGCGAATTTGAGGCTGCAGGCACAAATTCGTGTGTGAAAAATTTATTTTTCACACTACCTCCTTTTACCAATATAACTTCCAGTCCTTGTGAAGTCTCGTCAACGCTTCCATATAAAAATAGTCTCCCCATGAGTTACACTCATCCACGCCGCAATGATTACATGTGTTATACGGCGAGTGGTTTGAATAAGTGCTGTGAAGTACCAACCCGTTAGACTCCTTGGGGTCTTTTACCGCATAACTGTCATACAGGGATTTCATAAACTGCTGCGCATATTTCTCATAAACCGCAGCTTCTTTTTCATCCATGTATTTGATCATCTCCAACATACCACAGGCCGCAATGGATGCGGAAGAAGAATCCCTGGGCTGATCATCCCCATCTGTAAACTCAAGATCCCAGAAAGGAACCATATCCTTAGGCAGATGCTCTAAATAATACTGGGTCACATGACGGAACAGATCGATATATTCCTTGCGCCCGGTATATTTATAAGCCAGGGCACAGCCATAAACACCCCAGGCCTGCCCTCTTGCCCATGCGGAACCGTCACGATACCCCTGACAGGTAGCCCCATGATCCGGCGCTCCGGTCTCCATATCAAAAAAGAAGGTATGCCATGTGGAATAATCCTCCCGGACTACATTGTTTACTGCCGTGTGGATATGCTTTTCCGCAATTTCTTTATATTTGGAGTCACCGGTCTCCTCGGAAGCCCAATATAAAAGCGGCAGATTCAACAGGCAGTCGATGATCAACCTGTAATTTTCCGGTGCGTTCATAGGACCCCAGGCCTGGATAAATTCCCCCACCGGATGATATCTGGAAATAAGCTGGTCCGCCGCTTTGATCGCCGCCTCCCTTGCTTTTTGGTTTCCGGTCAGCTTATAAGCCGCCACACAGGAAGGGGAATACAAAAATCCCATATCATGATGATCCACCATGATCTTGTTGTCGATCCTATGTAAAAAGTCCTCCACCTGGACTTCTCCGGCCGCCTTCAGGCTTTTCGCATCCTCACTGCCATTTTCCTTGGCATACTCATAAGAAAGCCATATCTCCCCGGTCCAAAATCCATTCGTCCAATCATCATTTTCAACAGGCTGATAAAACTTTCCCTCGCTGTAAGCCTTTTGGAACTTATCGGTAAATACCGGAAGATTCCGCACCACCTGCTCCTTGGAAAAGCAAAGCGCCTTGCTTACTTCCTCGTCCGTGATACACGGCATATTTTCAAATAATATTTCCATGCTGATCCCCTTCCTGCATTTCATGCATTGTTTAAAAGGGACAGTCCTGACTGCCCCTTTTATCCCTGATCTCTAAGCTTTCTTGATAAATCCGTCTGACTATCCCATCCTTACTTAGGCTGTTTTCCGATATAAGCCAGGATACCGCCGTCTACATAAAGCACATGTCCGTTGACAAAATCTGATGCGTCAGAAGCAAGGAATACTGCCGGTCCCTGCAGATCTTCCGTCTCACCCCAGCGTGCTGCCGGTGTCTTAGCAATGATAAACTGATCGAAAGGATGTCTGCTTCCATCCGGCTGTATCTCGCGAAGAGGCGCCGTCTGAGGCGTTGCAATATAACCAGGTCCAATACCGTTACACTGGATGTTGAACTCACCATACTCGGAAGCAATGTTCCTGGTCAGCATCTTAAGACCACCCTTGGCAGCCGCATAAGCGGACACCGTCTCACGTCCTAATTCACTCATCATAGAGCAGATGTTGATGATCTTGCCATGACCTTTTTTGATCATGCTGGGGATCACTGCCTTAGATACGATGAAAGGCGCATTCAAATCCACATCAATCACCTGACGGAACTCCTGCGCCGTCATCTCGCACATGGGGATACGCTTAATGATTCCGGCATTGTTTACCAGAATATCAATCACGCCCACTTCCTTTTCAATCTGCGCTACCATAGCCTGCACCTGTTCTTCGTTGGTAACGTCGCACACATAACCATGTGCCTTAATGCCCTTTTCTTCGTAAGCCGCAAGACCCTTGTCCACCAGCTCCTGCTTGATATCATTAAACACGATGGTTGCGCCTGCCTGCGCATAAGCCGTTGCAATCGCAAAACCAATACCGTAAGATGCCCCTGTTACCAGCGCAACCTTGCCTTCCAGTGAAAACTGCTTCATAAAATCACTCATCTTAATCTTCTCCTTTTCTTTTATCCACACTTTTTACATTAAGTCTTTCATTGCCACGCCGTCCATATCGTCGAACGCCTGGTTTTCTCCTACCATTCCCCAGATAAAGGTGTAGGCCTTAGAACCGCTTCCTGCATGAATGGACCAGCTGGGTGAGATCACCGCTTCCTCATTCCTCATGACAATGTGCCTCGTCTGGGTAGGTTCGCCCATGTAATGCATTACAAAATCATTCTCACCCATTTCAAAATAAAGGTATACTTCCATCCTTCTGTCATGAGTGTGGCAGGGCATAGTGTTCCACACACTGCCGGGTTTTAACTGGGTCATCCCCATAACGAGCTGGCAGCTCTCCACCTGGCCGGGCAGGATATATTTGCAGATCACCCTGTGGTTGGAATCTTCCAAAGAACCAAGCTCTACTTTATTTTCATCCTTAACAATAACAACGCCGTCTTCCGGTGTTCCTTCCGGCTTGATCACGACAGTCGGGTAACTCTTATGTGCAGGTGCGCTGTTTAAATAAAATTTAGCGGGATTTTCCTTATCTTCGCTCTCAAACACGATATCCTTAACGCCCATGCCGATATACATACCTTCCTTGTAACCAAGGGTATAAGCCTTCCCGTCAGCCACAACCCTTCCCGGTGCGCCGATATTGATCACGCCCATCTCTCTTCTTTGCAGGAAATATTCTGCGCGCAGCTCATCCCCTGCGGTAAGCTTAAGCGGCTCTACCGGCACGGCTGCCCCGGTAATGATCCTGTCAATATGGCTGTAAACCAGCTTGATCTCCCCCGGAACAAATAAATCCTGGATCAGGAATTCCTCACGCAGCCTTTCTGTTGTGTAATACTTCACATCCTTCGGTGAAGATGCAGTCCTTAGTTCCATTTTAACCCCATCCTTTCTTTTTCACTCTTGCAGGATCCGTCCATGACTCAAAGTCTTATCAGTTAGAAAACAGTTATCTGCTGGAAAACGGCGGGCACAGATATACGGCTGGTCATAAAGTTTATGCAGAACCTTATGGAAAGCGGTTAGAAGGACTTAGTATCCCTCTCGTATAACCAGTAATCATCGGACACGATGTCCGATGAAGGCGCAACTTGGCCATGGAAGGCCAACTGCGCCGTTTACGTTCCCGGCCCATAAACTATGCCGGGATACTTACTCCTTCTTACCGCTGGACATAGGTTCAACGTAGACTTTATGACCAGCCGCATATCCGTGCCGCCGTTCTCCTGCGGATAACCGTTTCCTAACTGATTGGCTTTGGTCCATGCCCCCTGCTTTTTCTGTTACGATAAGTATACTAAAAAAGATTATCTATGTCTATTCAAATATCCCTATAAATATTGCAAATATTGAACCATTCAGATATAATATGCGTAATAACAAAAGCCATTACCAAAACTGCCTCTACGAAAGGAATCTCATGAAAGAATTGTTTTCCTGCAAGCAGGCAATCGAGTCCTGCTCTTCAAGCCGCACTTTTGCCATAGCCCATTTATATAAGGAAGAAAAAGCTATGGATATGCATATCCACGACTGCTACGAGATATACTATTCCATTTCCGGCGGCAGGCAGTTTTTGATCGACCAGAAATTTTATACCATCGAGCCCGGAGACATCTTCGTGATCAACCAGTACGAAAGCCACAAGCTTACCCAGGTGGATTCCATGGTCCATGAAAGGATCGTCCTGTCCATCCACCCGGAATACACCAAAAAGCTTTCTACCCCGCAGACAAATTTAGATGCCTGCTTTTCGGGCAGGACAAATGATTTCAGCCACAAAATATCTTTCAGCAAAGAGTATCAGAACCGTTTTTTATATTTCATCAACAAGATCACCAATGCGGACGGTTACGGACAGGATATCATCGAGCAATCCGCTTTCATGGAAATGATGCTGATGGTAAATTCCGCCGTCCTGGCTCCCCATGAATCTCTTCCATTGACTGATTCAGTCTACAACAGACAGGTGGATGACATCTTAGCTTATATCAACCAGAATATTGCTTCACCTATTTCCATCCAGCAGCTTGCAGAGCAGTTTTTCTTAAGTGAGTCCTATATCTGCCGGATTTTTAAATCCTCTACGGGAACCACGATCAACAAATACATTAACGCACGCCGTATCAGCATCGCCAAGGCACTCCTTAATGACGGGGAAAGCGTTATGGAAGCCTATGAAAAAAGCGGTTTTACGGATTACAGCAACTTTTTCAAGACATTTACCAAGGCGGTAGGGATCTCCCCCAAAAAATATGCCCAGTGCAGCGTTAGTGTATCCGTATAAATCAGACAACAGCCAAAGGGAGGATTGCTATGAAACTTACTACCAAAAGGCTTGTGCAAACGGCGTTTTTACTTGCCATCTGCATCGCAAGCCAGTATTTTAAAAATTTATCTGTCTACATCACGGGCCCCATTGTCAACACCACCATCATCATCGCCACCCTGGCGATCGGGCTTTGGAGCGGTATCCTGATCAGTATCATCGCCCCCGTCACCGCTTTCTTTTTTACCGGTTCTCCTATTATGGCGGCAATCCCGCTGATGTTCCCGGTGGTCATGGCCGGAAACGCTGTCCTTGCCGTAAGCGTATGGTATTTTCAGGAAAAGCTCCCCTTTAAGTGGAAGCTTCCCGCCGGGCTTGTGACCGGTTCCATCCTGAAAGCGGTTTTTATGGGTGCGGTCGTAATTCTTATCATCCTGCCTGTTTTTGGCGGCAATGTTGCCGGAAAGCTCCCTAAACCGGAAGCCCTCCCCAAGGTACTTGCCACGGCAAAAGTAACTTTTTCCGTTACGCAGCTTATCACGGCTTTGATTGGAAGCGCCCTTGCCTATATCATCTGGATTCCACTAAAAAACAATCTGAGCAAGGAGGACTTTCAATGAACGCGATCAATGTCCAAAACCTGACCCGGGATTATGGCCTGGGGAAAGGTATATTCGATGTGTCCATCCAAGTGGAAAAGGGCCTGATCTTTGGATTTCTCGGTCCAAACGGCGCCGGTAAAACTACCACGATCCGTCATTTAATGGGATTCATCAAGCCAAAGGCAGGAAGCTGTCAGATTGACGGCCTGGATTGTTGGAAAAACCGCGGCCAAATCCAGGAAAGACTTGGCTATATTCCCGGAGAAATCAGCTTTTTTGACGATATGACCGGCAGGGAGTTCTTAAAATTCGTATCCAGCTACCGTAATATCAGAAAAGAAAACCGGATGCAGGAGATGCTTGAGAGGTTTGAGTTAGACCCCAGAGGTAAGATCAAAAAAATGAGCAAAGGGATGAAGCAAAAGCTTGGCATTGTCTCCGCCTTTATGCACGACCCTTCCATATTGATTTTGGATGAGCCCACAAGCGGGCTTGACCCGCTAATGCAAAACCGCTTTGTAGAACTGATCGCGGAAGAAAAAAAGAAAGGCAAGACCATTTTATTGTCCAGCCATATGTTTGAAGAAGTAGAGCGCACCTGCGACCGTATCGGAATTATCCGAAGCGGAAAACTTGTTACGGTTGACTCGGTGGAAACATTGCGGGAACGCCATATGCGTACCTATACCGTCTGCCTGGATTCACCGGAAACAGCAGCGGATTTTGCACGGGATTTTGACGGAAAATGTGACGGAAATCATGTTACGGTTGCGGCAAAGCAAAGTCTTGAAACAATCTTTATGAATTATTACGGAGGGGAAAAGATTGAAGAATAATAGAAAAATGATCAATGCGGCTTTATATAAACGGGAAATGAAAGGCAGTCTTAAAATGCTCTTTTTATTCGCTGCCATTATATCCATGTATGTTACGATCATCATCAGTATGTATGACCCTGAGATGATGGCAACTTTGGACAGCTTTTATGAAGTAATGCCGGAACTGATGGCTTCGCTGGGAATGGGCGCCGGGGCAACCAGTCTGATCGGCTTTATCATTTCATACCTCTATGGATTTATATTGTTGATCTTTCCTATGGTGTTCTGCATTCTGCGGGGAAACGGCCTTATTGCCAAATACGTGGACAGAGGTTCCATGGTTACACTATTGGCATCGCCCATCAAGCGCCGGACCATTGCCATGACGCAGCTGTCCGTTCTCATCAGCGGAATCTTGCTGCTTATTGTTTATGTGACCGGACTGGAAATGGCAGTAGCGGAAATCAATTTCCCGGGAGAGCTGGCAGCCGCAGATCTGTTAACATTAAATGCTGCTCTTTTATGCCTGCTTTTATTTATTGGAGGAATCTGTTTTCTGGCTTCCTGCATTTTTTCAGATACAAGATACAGTATTGCTTTAGGAGCCGGCATTCCGGCACTTATGTATATCCTTCAGATGCTGGCGAATGCAGGAGAAAAGGCCGATATGTTTAAGTACTTCACATTCTTTACCCTTTTTGACGCAAATGGGATTGCGGCAGGTGAAGGCAGCGCTTTCATCGGAACGCTGGCCTTGCTGATTGGCGCGGCCGCTCTTTACACCATTGGAGTTACCGTATTTTGTAAGAAGGATCTACACATTTAGCCGGAAATTTATTGAAAATTTACATTACTCCTGCTGATGTTGGAACGCATGCGAAAAATAGAATTATATATTTAGCAAATCATATGGGTTGACTATGATACCTTTCCTTATGAATAGTATCAGTATAATTGATTCCAATATTCCATAAAGTAAACTGAATAATCGTTTTTTATTTGTTGGAATAACTGCTAAAAAAGAAAAAGTAAAACAGAAATAGGCAATGCTTAACAGCAGTTCATCTTTTGCAATGCCAAAACTTGTATAAGCGGTCAAATACCATTCAGTAAAGAAAATCACAAGCGGTAAAGAAGAAATAAAGTTTGTATAACGACGTTTTCTATGTATCTGCCATATCAGAAATCCACAAAAGGGAGTAATCATAGCGATACCACTCCACAAAATTATCTGTGATTTCGGGAAAAATTTCAAAAAAAGAACCGTATAACCATAATAAGCTAATAACATTCCCACAAAAAACAAGAAAGAACGCACTGCTGCAAATAAAGCCGTTTTTGAAAGAATAGAAATGATTGCAGCCGCCCAAACCCATATTCCAAACCGCCCCATTATATTATCAAATACAGGAAATTTAGAAGTGACATATGGCACATCTATGAGTTTTGCAGTTATTCCTAAAACAATACCAATCATAAATGGTAAAAAAAGTGAGCATACATTTGATTTCTTTCTTGCCAATTTATACATGTTCAATTTGTGCCGCAACATATTCCTCCACTCTGTCATAAAAATACTGTGCACTTAATACCTGTTCTTCAACCTCTTTTTTCGATATCACAAAATAGTCATTATAATCGCTGTCGCTACGAATATCAAAAGCTTCTGATATAATATCTGACATTGATACATCAAATATCCCCGTTTTTATATACTCTTTGCGAAAATAAGCTCCCACCGCAGAATGCTTTGAAAAATCTATAGAGTATAATGCCAATACACTACGCATACAATGGAAAACAGCATAATAGGAACGGTTTGCCGCACCTTTGTAATCCGATATTTCTATCAATGCTTTTGCCGATATTATACATTGTCTCGCTGTTTCTAAACGATATATGGCCAGATCTGCCCTTGCTTTATCCATAAATTTCCACGCCTTCCCTTTCAATATTTTGATAAAATGGCTGATACTCCATTTGATTTTCATAATCGGCGCAATTACGTGCAAGAAGTGAAACCATAATATCATTTTTCAAACCAACTCGGCTTGCAATTCTGCTGATTTCTTTTCGCCTTTCCATTATTTCTTTTTGTTCGCAGTTTAACAAGACCATAATATCAACATCTGATTCCAAATTAAAATCCCCGCGGGCATACGAGCCATACAAAATGATACGTTGAATTTTACCGCCAAATAGTTTTATCAATTCTTCATTTATTTCAGCCGCAATATTCTTTATATTTTCTCCCATATTCATATACCTCATATATTTCTTAAATTCTAATATCCAACTCTTTTTTATAAGTATATCCCAAAAAACCTTGCTTCTCAACAATCTTTTACCGTAACGTATGTGTCAAGTGTTAGTTGGCACTTTTTCATTTTTTCTTTTTGATGTCATTGC
>OFGG01000601.1_pt1 | contig 29487 bp, 20 predicted proteins | sample 1521701 | NCBI WGS metagenome assembly OFGG01 (sample SAMEA3504081, study PRJEB24116) | mouse gut metagenome | biome: mouse gut; feature: mouse-associated habitat; material: faeces | place: Denmark | collected 2011
AGAAGAACAATGGGATTTTCTGGCTTCTTAGTGGTACAAACTTTCAACTGTCAAGTAGGTTTGATAGATACAAAATTAGATGTCCATTGCAGCTCGGGCGAAAGAAGGGGCAAACTGACAGTTCCATTAAAAAAACATATCAAACTTACAAATACAAGTGCGCTTGTCATACGGGATTTATTGGAAGATATGGAAATAATTGGAGAATAAAATGCAGCTCGGTCAATCTGGCTGACTGCCGGACAATTATTATTCTCTCTCGCCAATGTTCATATAATCTTGTGCTGCCGCTTTCCGGCTATCCATGTCATACTTCCTATTCATAATAATAGTCACTCGAAGTCTCTGTTTACCTGATTGAGATTCTGGGTGACTATAGTATTTCTCATTACGTCACGTCACAAGCAAGTGCCTTTGCGAAGATTTTTTCTCGAATCCCCCAAAAATTACATATACTAATCAATGGTAAAAATATGCAGGTAAGCAGTCAAGGAGCAGATAACAAAAAGGTGAATCAAATAGCGGAAAACAGCGCAGATTCGCACTGGAAACGAAAAAGGGTGTATAGTATAATAATAGGTGAGAGAAAGCCTTTTTTATTATGGAGAAAAAATCAGTTAAAAGATTTTTTGTTGCTATATTGTTCATAATGGAGGAGATTTTATATAGGGAGCAGGTTTTTCCAGAGGCTTGTTATCATTTTTATATAGGCAGTGAGCTATATATTACAATGAGTATTTTTCTGCCTATTCCAATTGAATCAAGGTACATTCGATGTACATTTCATAGATTCATACACATTTGGCAAAAAATCATCTTTCAAGATCGGGCACAAAGAGATTTCAAGAGTATGTTAAAAAGTTCAGGAGGTACTGTCGATTCCTTCACTACATGTTATTTTAGTGTTTTTTATGAGTTGGACTGATTTGAAATGTCTGATAGCTGTATTTTTTATCTTAAAAATAAAGAAATCATAGAAGCATTTAGGGTAAATTATAAATATCATATAGAATCAAGAGTTTGAAATCATAAGACAGATAGGACGCACGCAAGGTATTTGAGATTTCCAGTGAACTATGGTATCATTACCATACATACAAAAGTGAAGCATATAAGGAGAGAAAGACATGGGAAAACTGGACATACTCACAAAGGAATACATGAAACGTCCGTCTGTATTTGCAGATGTTCTGAATCAGTTCATCTACAAGGGGCGTCAGGTGATTCACCCCGACAGGCTGGTAGAGCTTGATACCACAGAGATTACTATACCATATGGCGGCAGTCAGACGTCTGTCCCTGTGCAGAAATACCGCGATGTGTCAAAAATACTGACCGCAATGACAGACCAGAAAGCAGCCTACTGTATTCTGGCAGTAGAAAATGAGGGAAAAATCAATTATGCAATGCCTGTCAAAAATGGCTTGTATGATTTTATCAATCTAGCAGGACAGGTGACGAAGGCAGAAGCCGCACACAAGGCTTCAAAAAATCAGTCCGTCAAGCCGACAGGAGATGAATTTATAAGCGGCTTCTGGAAAAATGACAGGCTGCTTCCTGTTATCACTGTCGTAGTTTACTTTGGTTCAGAAACATGGGACGGACCGGTGAGCCTGAGCGAAATGTATACAGACTGTGACGCGGACCTGTTAAACTATGCAGCAGAGTACCACATCAATCTGATAACGCCAAAGGGACTTACCGACAGCGAAATAGATGGTTTCCAGACAAGCATGAGGGAGATTATGCGGTATATCAAATATGCAAATGACAGGGAAATGCTTGACAAGGTGCTGAACACAGAACAGCGGTTTAAGAATCTGGAAAGAAGCGCAGCCGAGATTATCAATGCTGCGACGAACTCAAAAATAAAACTCGAACAGGGAAAGGAGACGGTGGATATGTGTCTGGCAATACAGGAAATGAGAGAAGAGAGTAGAATTAAAGGCAGAGATGAGGGAAGAAATGAGGGTAGAATCGAGGGAATCAAGGCATTTATACAAGATAAGGTGGAGGATGGCGTGGCAGAGAATGTTATTATCTCTAAATTGCAGCGGCACTTTGCCCTTGACGAAGAGACAGCGCAGCAGTACTATACGACATTTGTAAAATAGTATTATAAATGAAGGAAGCGGCATGCGGGACGAATGAGGTCTGTTATTAGTACAATGTAGTGAGAGGAAGAACAAATGAAAGTAAAGTTTTATGAGAAAGCGGACGATGCACTGTTTCAATTTGCGGTAATCATCACAAGGACAGAGGGGAACTATGTATTCTGTAAACACAGGCAGAGAGAGACGCTCGAAGTTCCCGGCGGTCACAGAGAACCGGGAGAGGCAATTTTGGATACCGCAAAGAGGGAACTGTATGAGGAGACAGGGGCGCTTGAGTTTGAGCTTTGGCCAGTATGTGTGTATTCTGTGACCGCAGCGGACAATTTTGACGGGCAGGAGACCTTTGGAATGCTGTATTTTGCTGAAGTGAAGCGCTTCGAAGGGGAATTACACAGTGAGATTGAAAAAATAATCATCACGAAGGAGATGCCGAAGGCATGGACGTATCCCGAGATTCAGCCCAAGCTGCTTGAAGAGGCAGGAAAAAGAGGGTTTTTAAATACATGAAACGTCCGTCTGTATTTGCAGATGTTCTGAATCAGTTCATCTACAAGGGGCGTCAGGTGATTCACCCCGACAGGCTGGTAGAGCTTGATACCACAGAGATTACTATACCATATGGCGGCAGTCAGACGTCTGTCCCTGTGCAGAAATACCGCGATGTGTCAAAAATACTGACCGCAATGACAGACCAGAAAGCAGCCTACTGTATTCTGGCAGTAGAAAATGAGGGAAAAATCAATTATGCAATGCCTGTCAAAAATGGCTTGTATGATTTTATCAATCTAGCAGGACAGGTGACGAAGGCAGAAGCCGCACACAAGGCTTCAAAAAATCAGTCCGTCAAGCCGACAGGAGATGAATTTATAAGCGGCTTCTGGAAAAATGACAGGCTGCTTCCTGTTATCACTGTCGTAGTTTACTTTGGTTCAGAAACATGGGACGGACCGGTGAGCCTGAGCGAAATGTATACAGACTGTGACGCGGACCTGTTAAACTATGCAGCAGAGTACCACATCAATCTGATAACGCCAAAGGGACTTACCGACAGCGAAATAGATGGTTTCCAGACAAGCATGAGGGAGATTATGCGGTATATCAAATATGCAAATGACAGGGAAATGCTTGACAAGGTGCTGAACACAGAACAGCGGTTTAAGAATCTGGAAAGAAGCGCAGCCGAGATTATCAATGCTGCGACGAACTCAAAAATAAAACTCGAACAGGGAAAGGAGACGGTGGATATGTGTCTGGCAATACAGGAAATGAGAGAAGAGAGTAGAATTAAAGGCAGAGATGAGGGAAGAAATGAGGGTAGAATCGAGGGAATCAAGGCATTTATACAAGATAAGGTGGAGGATGGCGTGGCAGAGAATGTTATTATCTCTAAATTGCAGCGGCACTTTGCCCTTGACGAAGAGACAGCGCAGCAGTACTATACGACATTTGTAAAATAGTATTATAAATGCAGGAAGCGGCATGAGGAACGAAAGCGTTTTGAAGAAGAGGGCTTTGTGGGAAGTATGGTGTAAGGAGTAGTCTGAGATAGGAGGCTTTGAGATGATAGAAAACGAATCTGCTGAAAATTATTTGGAGACGATATTGGTTCTTAGCAGGAAACTTCCTGTTGTGCGCGCTGTGGATATTGCGAATGAGCTTGGCTTTAAGAAGTCGAGTGTCAGTATCGCGATGAAAAATCTTCGGGAGAAGTGTTATATTACGGTAACAGACGCGGGCTTTATCTATCTGACAGAGTCTGGGAAACGTATTGCAGAGCTGATCTATGAGCGGCATGAGTTTGTATCGGAGTGGCTGATGCGGCTCGGCGTTCCGCAGGAGATTGCAATTGAAGATGCCTGCAAGATTGAACACATTCTTAGCAAAGAGAGTTACGATGCCATTAAGGCATTTGTTGCACAGCATACATAATAAAAAATATAGTGGAGATACACGCCTTTTTTCATTAAAATGTACGAAAAGCGTTTAAAATTTGCGTGATTTTTGATTATTTTAAACAAAATTCTTGCTTTATTGTTAAAAATATACTAAAATGATATTATATTTTTCGTTGTAGGCAGTAATTTTGCATGAGATGACAACTCTGAGCATTTGTACGCGTAAAGGCATGGAGCTGTTATGGAGTAGGAGGCGTGTTCAAAATGGGTCAGAGGAAAAAAAGTTTAATCAGTGCAATCATGTGTTTGTGTGGCGTGGTTGCAGCAGTCACGGCAATCGGGATTGGTGGAAATTCCATCTTTTCGATTCAGGCAATCTCCAAAAATTCATATGAAACTTATGAAGAGGCAGTGGATGAAGGTTACAAATCGGAGATACGATCACAGGTGCAGAGCGCGGTTGCGGTCATTCAGAGTGAGTATGATAAATTCAAGGCAGGTGAAAAGACTGAGGAGGAGGCGCAGGAGGACGCAAAAGATGTTGTGCGTGCGATGCGCTACCGGGAGGACCAGAGCGGATATTTTTGGATTGACGGCATGGACTATGTGCTGGTGGCACATGCAGTTCTGACTGATCAGGAGGGCGATAACCGAAAGGACCTTATGGACCAGAACGGTGTCATGATCACACAGTCGGTGGTAAATGTCTGCAACAGTGCGGATAAGTGTGGATATAATGAATTTTATTTCACGAAATCAGACGGAGTGACAGTCGCGCCCAAGATTGCTTATTCTGAGTTGTTTGAGCCGTGGGGCTGGGCTGTCTGCACAGGCAATTATGTCGATGAGATCAATGCGGCAAAGGAAGTCGTCAAAGCCGAACTGGATAAGGAGTATCTGAATGTGCTGATCCGCTCGAATGCAGTGTGTTTTTCAGCCATCTTTATATCGCTGGCAGTGGCGTTTTTAGTCGGCAGGCAGATCGTGAATCCGTTAAAGAAGATTCAGGCGTTTGCACAGAAGCTGTCCGAGGGCGATTTGACCACAAATGTAGATGTCAAGACGAGGAACGAAGTTGGACAGACGGCAGATGCGCTGCGGGTGGCACAGGAAAATATGCGCGGACTGTTGCGGGGAATCACAGAAATCTCGAACAGCGTTGGCAGTGCGCTGGGAAATTTTGATAAATCCTTTAATAATATGAAGGAATCCATCTCCCAGGTGTCGATTGCGGTGGACTCGATCGCTGAGAATGTCACCAAACAGGCGGCTTCCACGGACGAGGCGAGCGGGAATGTTGTCATGATGGCAGACCAGATCAACAAGACTGGCTCTGAGGTGGCGAATCTGAACAGAAATGCAGATGAGATGAACCGCATTAGCGAACAGTCGATGGATACGCTGAAACAGTTAATTAGCGTGAGCAACAAGACGAGGGAGAGTATCTCTGCAATGGCTGAGCAGACGGCAAATACGAATAAATCCGTTGAGCAGATTCATATGGCGGCGAATCTGATTAATGAGATTTCAGACCAGACAAGTCTGCTTGCCCTGAATGCGAGCATCGAGGCAGCGCGTGCCGGCGAGGCTGGAAAAGGCTTTTCTGTAGTGGCAGATGAGATTGCAAAGCTGGCAAACCAGTCTGGCGAATCTGTCGAGGAGATCACCAAGACGGTGATTGCGCTTCAAGGGAATGCATCAAAGTCTGTCGCTGTGATGAAGGAGATCAACGAGGCAGTTGAGATACAGGTGAACTCACTGACTGAGACGCAGCATATTATGGAGAAGCTGCATCAGGAGCTTGTGAACTGCTTTGCTTCGGTAAATTCGATAGATTCGATGACACGGGAGATTGACAGCCAGAGAGAGGGTGTCACCACCTCGATTTCAGTGCTGAATGATTTGGCACAGGACAACGCATCAGTTGCGGAGGAGACGGCGGCAATGTCTACAGAGCTTTCCAGAGAAGTGCATGAATCGAATCAAATTGTGGAGGACTTGGAGGGGAAAGTCAGCATTTTGATACAAGATGTAAATAAATTTACAGTATAGTACATAATAAAAATGCCCATTGATTGTGAGATGGGCATTTTTTATGCATTTTATTCTTTTATATTTCATTTTCTATATCATCATTTGGAAATGGTGCTGTCGCCATGTTTTCTTTTTCATCGATAGGAACCCATGCGTTGCCAAACGGAATATCCCGAAACAGGGCGGCAAGCCCGGTAATCTGTTTGAGGCGCAGGATTTCATCCCTCTCCATACCTAAGTGCTTGGAAATCCATGCGTCTGAACGCCCCAGCTCGTGCAGCTCTTTGATAATGTTACTCATCAGGTCTACGCTGTGTGAGCCCCTTGCGCGGTTGTGGCGGATAGTGCTTGCCATGCGGTGATCGAGCGGTTTGTTGATGACAGAGACGGGCAGCATGCCATTCTCGCGCTCATAGATATCGGGGTAGTCCAGCATAATGCGGTAGCGGTGGAAGCCGTCCACAATGATGTACGTGTCGTCGGGGTCATCATGGTAACAGACGATGGGCATTGTATAGCCGTCCTCCTTGATGCTGTCGTAGAGCAGTTTGAGCTCTGGCGGCGCCACGGAGTTTGGATTGTATGTATTAGGCTGTATTTTCTCAACTGGGACTGAAATTACCTGATAGACAGGACTTTGATATGTCATTTTTATTCACCTACATTCTGATATTTTTTCTTTAATAAATTAATGCTTTCTTTCTGCTGTTTTGTGAGGCCAAAACCCATAAAACGGCAGATATGGTCATTTTTTAAGATACAATAGCACATGCGCTTCCAACTAGGGATATCCTTCGAGGATTTGATGTCGTCCGTGTGGTCTGGAATCTTGCCGATGAAGATTATGCGTGCGTTTTTCATGAGGGTGTAGTTGGACACCCCGTTGCGGCGGATTTGATAGCCGTGTGCAACCAGTTCTTCTATCGTTTTTTCTTCCAGACCGCCGCCGACATTGTGCCAGAAATCAATGGAGGTCTGGAATTTCTTAATGTAGTTATTTCTGAGCCGCACGGGCAGCGTATCCAGCAAAAATTTCGTATAGGATTCCCAAGTATGTCCCTCTGGCAGTGTCAGGTTGCGGTATCCGAGCGCCTTGGTTTTGCCGTAAATAGAGCCAAAGTTTGCGCCGCGGACACGGCCGACGAGCTTTGCCCAGATTTCGGGGTCGATGACGCGGTACAGATTCAGGCTTTCTTTGGCATAGTCGCCAAAGGGCGAAGCCACGCGCATCTGGTCCAGCTTGAGCCCGGACATATAATACAGGTCATACAGATTGTTATAATCATAGGAAAAGATATAATTTGCGTGCCAAACATCATAGATGGACCAGTCGTAGATGGGGGATGCACACCATACATCCTTGAACTGTCTGCTGATCCAGCAGGTGTTGTCATAGCCATATTTGCGGTTTAAGATACCACTGTAGCGCTGCATGGATTCGTCTGCGCGGATGCCAAGCAGACAGATGGTTTTCTGATTGCCGTGGGAAATGCGGTACCATCGACCAAACTGCTTGGCGAGATCCTCCTGATGCATACGGTAATGGTATGTTGTGATCGGATTATTTTTCATATTGATCACATAGGGATGGTCTGGCATAGGACGTACCCATGCAGTTTCTTTGGTATCATCCCACGGGTACCAGAACATCTCGTAGTTGCTGAGCGCTGTTCGTGTTGCCATGGGGAGACATACCCAGTAAGGTTCGACATCTTTCTCAATCCGTGTAAAAGTTCGTTCTACATAGTCGGTCGTGGCAGAATACTGTGCCTCGAAATCCTGATGAAAGACACCGATTTTTTTATTCGGGTAAAATTTTTTTTGGAAATCCAACGTCAAGTTCAATAAAAGACCACTGTCTTTCCCACCTGAGAAGGAGACAAAGATATTGTCAAATTCTTTGAAGATAAAGTGAAATCTGTTTTGCAGTGCATCATACACATTCTGACTGGCATATTTTCGCTTCGTTGTAATCACCACCTCTTTCGTATTTATTAAATTTACCATATTTTTCCAATTTTCACAAGTCTTTGACAAATATTCACCAGGATTGTGCTTGACATAGTGGTGTTCGAGAGGGTATTCTTTTCATATTGGGAGGAATGATGATGTCTGAGAAGAAGCTTTTTACAAGATACGTGTCGCAGAATATTCTTGGAATGCTGGGAATTTCGATCTATATTTTGGCGGACACATTTTTTATATCGCTGGCGGAGGGGGCAGACGGTATCACGGCGCTCAATCTCGTCCTGCCGGTGTACAGCCTGATTTTTGCCATCGGCGCAATGATCGGGGTCGGTTCTGCAATCCGGTTTAAAATCCTGCGGGCGCGAAAGGACAAGGACGCGGAGCTGTATTTTTCCAATGCACTTTTGTGGGCGTTTGCAATTGGCATTGTTTTTATCTTAATCGGCATTTTGATGCCGGAGAAGGTGGTCGCGCTGCTGGGCGGCGATGAACGGATTGTCGCGGTGGGAAAAGACTACACGGCAATCTTTATGATGTTTTCGCCGTTTTTTATGTGGAATCATATCTGCAATGCGTTTGTGCGCAATGACGGTGCGCCTTCTGTCGCGATGGCTGCGACGCTTTGCAGCAGTCTGTTCAATGTGGTTTTTGACTATGTGCTGATGTTTCTGCTCGGGCTTGGCATGAGGGGGGCGGCACTGGCAACGGCGCTGTCGCCGGTGCTTGGCGTGTCAATCTGCTGCGTGCACCTGCTGTCCAAAAAGAGCACCATTGTGTTTCGGTGGGCAGTGCCTTCTGCGAAGCGGCTGTTTGCGGCTTGCCAGCTTGGCATTTCTGCCTTTGTCGGAGAAATTTCATCGGGGGTGACGACGGTTGTCTTTAATATGCTGATTTTGAAGCTTGCCGGAAATGTCGGGGTGGCGGCATACGGCGTGGTCGCCAATACATCGCTGGTGGCAGCGGCGGTCTTTAACGGTGTGTCGCAAGGGTCACAGCCGCTTTTGAGTGACTATTATGGCAAGGGGCAGACAGAATCGGTCAGAAAGGTGGTCAGACTTGGGGGTTGTGCAGCACTGGTGATGGCGGTACTGATTCTTGGCGTGGTGTGGGCTTTGGCAGAACCAATCACAGCGGTGTTTAACCATGAGGAAAATGCCGCGCTTACGGCGTATGCGGTGACAGGTCTGCGCCTGTATTTTATTGGTTTTTTGTTTGCGGGCTTTAATATTGTAGGAACGGGGATTCTGAGTGCGGTGGAATCGGCGGGATGGGCATTTGCAGCGTCGATCTCAAGAGGGTTTGTCGCAATCATTGTCTGCGCCCTTGTGCTGTCGGCGTTTTTTGACATGAGTGGGGTCTGGCTGGCATTTCCGGCGGCTGAGCTCATCACATCGGCGCTGGTGGCAGCGGCATTTCGAAAGGCGTTCGTATATTAAAGTAGTATTTTATATAGAAGGAGGATTTTATCATGGTAGAAAAGTATGTGTTTGGCAGTCCGTTTGAGACGGAGGCGGTGACAGCGCAGATTCCGGCAAAAGCGTTTGCAGGAGCCCTTGCGTGCGGTGAGATTTCTGTGGAGAAGGGGTTTTGTTACCAGTGTCAGATGAGTGACACGGATGTCATTTATGGACTGGGGGAGGCAAACCGCGGTATCAACAAGAGGGGGTACAGGTATGTGAGCAACTGTACAGATGATCCGCATCACACGGAGGACAAGACATCGCTTTACGGCGCACACAACTTTATCGTAGTGTCGGGGAAGCAGCACGTAGGACTCTTTTTTGATTACCCTGCGACGATCAGTTTTGATATTGGATACACGCAGCAGAATTTGCTCACGGTGTCCTGTGAGCGCGCAGATTTGTATCTGTATGTCATCACAGGTGAGAGTGCCTATGATGTGGTGAAGCAGTTTCGAAAGATTATCGGCACAAGCTATATTGCGCCGAAGTATGCGTTTGGCTTTGGACAGAGCCGATGGGGGTATAAGACGGCTGAGGATATTGAACGTGTTGTGCGGGGATACAGGGACCATCAGCTGCCAATCGACATGGTGTATCTCGACATTGATTATATGCAGGACTACAAGGACTTTACGGTCAATGCAGAGCGATTCCCGGCATTTGAGCAGTTTGTGCAGAAGATGAAGGAGGAGAAGATTCATCTGATTCCGATTATTGATGCGGGCGTAAAGATTGAGAAGGGTTATGAGATCTATGAGGAAGGTTTGGAAAAAGGGTATTTCTGCAAGCGCGAGGACGGTTCGGCGTTTGTGGCGGCGGTCTGGCCGGGCTGGACGCATTTTCCCGATGTGCTCAATCCTGACGCGAGGGCATGGTTTGGCGGAAAGTATGAGCTGCTGACAAGCCTTGGCATCGATGGTTTCTGGAATGACATGAATGAGCCGGCAATCTTTTATTCAGAGGAGGGCATTCGGGCTTTAAATCAGGCTGTTTCGGACCATGTGAAAACGTTTGGTGCGGATGCGATGGTTGACAATCCCGATGCGATACCGTTTGAGGCGCGGGGGATTCTCGAGCGGATTCAGAATAATCCTGAGGATTACAAGCGGTTTTATCACAACGTCAATGGGACGATGGTCCGCCATGACCTTGTGCATAATTTGTATGGCTATAATATGACAAGAGCGGCTGGTGAGGCGCTCAGGAAAATTGCGCCGGACAAAAACATGCTGCTGTTCTCGCGTTCCTCCTACATTGGAATGCACCGCTACGGCGGCATCTGGACTGGAGATAACCAGTCGTGGTGGTCGCATATTCTGCTGAACCTCAAAATGCTGCCGTCACTGAATATGTGCGGCTTCTTGTATACCGGTGCCGATCTTGGCGGGTTTGGCGCCGACACGACGAGGGATCTGCTGCTGCGCTGGCTGGCGCTTGGCGTGTTCACGCCGCTGATGCGCAATCACACTGCGCTTGGCACAAGAGAGCAGGAGTGTTACCAGTTTGAGCAGATCGAGGATTTTCGGCATGTGGTTGGCGTGCGTTATCGGCTGATACCATATTTGTACAGTGTGTATGTAAAGGCGGCAGAGCGCGGTGAGATGTATTTCAGACCGCTTGGGTTTGACTTTCCCAATGACAGGCGTGCAGTGGAGACGGAGGACCAGCTATTGCTCGGGGACGAGGCGATGATTGCACCGATCTATACGCAGAATGTGAGCGGCAGGACGGTGTATCTGCCGGAGGAGATGAAGTTTGTCAAGTTTATGCCAGATGGAACCATCTATGAGGAGATTTTGCCGCAGGGGACGCACTATGTCGAGGTTGCCTTGAACGAGGTGCCGCTTTTTATCAGAAAAGGGAAGTGTATTCCAGTCGTGGAGGCGGCGCAGAGCGTGGAGGCGATTGATCTGGAGACGGTGAAGTATCTCGGGTATGAGGGCGCGGCGTATGAGCTTCGTGAATTAGACTTTAATAAGATTTATACTTGATGATATAAAAGAAGTTCTTGAAACAATGCAGGAGGGAAAGGAAAAACTTCAAAAGGTTGCCGATAATTTGCAGCAAACACTCGAAGATTAGGAATTGGATACCATATTCGGACAGAAAAGAGGCTGTTGTACGATAGATTTCGTGCATGGCTTCTTTTTGTATAAAAAATAAATCTTTTGATTCTTTTGATAAAAACATCTTGACATCTCTGTTTGTTCGTGCTATATTCTTATTATCAAATAAATAATATCAGAAAGATAATAACACTTCGCAACCAAATATTTCGTCTATAAGAACAGGAGGTACTTATTATGAATACAAAGTACACAGAGATCGTAAATACAAATGCCATCGGAAAAGCGGAAAATCCCATCACGCTGAACCAGCTCTTGAAACGGGCAAATGATGAGCAGCTCATTCCGTCAAGACAGAACCGTGAGCGGGTCTTGTTCATTGGAATTGATGTGCAGCAGGATTTCATGGAAAAGGGGGCGCTGGGAGTTCCCGGGGCACACGGTGATGTAGAGCGCATGACCCGCTTTATCTATGAAAATATGGACGCGATTTCGAATATTGCAGTTTCCATCGACACGCACACGCCGCATCAGATCTTTCACCCTTGCTGGTGGATTGACGAGCAGGGCAGCAATCCGGCGCCGTACACGACGGTCACGCTGGCGGACTTGGACAGCGGGAAGTGGAAGGCAGTCATCAATCCGATCGCGTCAAGGGATTATGTCGGGCATCTTGAACAGGATGGAAAAAAGACCCTCTGCATCTGGCCATATCACTGCATTCAGGGAACAGTCGGCTGCGCGCTGGAAAACCAGTTTGCCAACATGGTCTATTTCCACTCTGTCGCCAAGAAAGCCATCGTACAGCGGCTTGTCAAAGGGCAGGACCCGCTGTCTGAGATGTATGGTGTGATCAAGCCGGAATACGACACAAAAGGCTACATCAATCTGGATTTTCTAAATAAACTGGAACAGTATGACAAGATTGTGATCGCGGGGGAAGCCAAGAGCCACTGCGTGCTGGAGAGCATTCAGCAGATTCTTGAATACTATGAGAACAGACCGGAAATCACGCGAAAGATTTATATACTTGAAGACTGCATGTCACCGATTCCCGGCTTTGAGGATGTGACGGACAGCGCGTTTGAGACGTTTAAGAGGAAGTATCAGGTAGCGATCGCAAAGAGCACAGACAAAATCTTGAACTGAGAATTAAGAATAGAAATTAACTAACAGGAGGATACAGAGAATGGAATATGATATGACTGTATTTGAAATTGACGGCTTAGATGAAATTGAGATTGAAAACACCTCTGTGGAGGAGATTGACAGTGAGAATATTAATCTGATATTTCTGGGAATTGACAAATCCGGTTCCATGTCTGTCTTTCAGCAGGACATGAAGCACAGCTTAACGGAGTTTCAGCACGCGCTTGCAAGTGCGAAGGAAGCAGATGAAATCTTAGTTGCGCGGGCTGATTTTGAGGACACGATCACCATTGGCGGCTACAAGAGAATCTCGGAATTTGACACGGCATTTCAGGCTGGCGGCTGTACGGCGATGTACGATGCAATCACAGGTGGAACAGCAAAGCTCAGAGAATACAGAAAGTTTCTAAAGGCGCAGGGCGTGCGGGTCAAGGCAGTGTTTGCAGTCTTTAGCGACGGGCAGGATAACTCGTCCAAAAGCAGCTTCGCGCAGGCAAAAGACTGTATCGCCTATCTGAATCAGGAGGAGATCACAACAGCGTTTATCAGCTTTGGCGGCGCGGCGTCAACGGTGGCAAAGGATTTGGGCTTCTGCAATATCCTCGATGTCACAAGCTCAGCGAGTGAGCTGCGCAGAGCATTTGACTGTCTGTCAAAATCGGTGATCGAGTCCTCCAAATCGGTGGTGGCAGATGGAGATGACTTTTTTCAGATCTGAACAGGTAGAATGGAGCGTGTACGATGGTGGTGAATAAGATTGGCGCACAGCATCTTGATTACGGGAGAAACTGTCAGGATTGCGGTCTGGAAAATGAGACCATCAAACTTGTGTGCGATGGCTGTTCGGAGGGGGAACACAGCGAAGTCGGGGCAAAGGCATACTGCCATCTGGCAAATCTGGGATACAGCACACAGCAGATTTTTCAAATGCTTGTGGGGATATTTGGACAGTCGGCGGACGCCGTCAGAAATTATCTGTGCTTTACGATTCTGGAGGTCACAGAGCGGGAGGAGGACTTCCTTGTGACATACAGCGGAGATGGATACATTCTTTTGCAGGATATGGCAGGAAAGCTTCATTTCATGGAACTAAGTGACGGGGAGTATCCGCAGTATTATGCCTATAATTTCTGTGATGCATCAATGCTGAACCATTATAAAAATGGCGTGGTTCTCAGACAAAAAGTGTTTCATAAAAAAGAGTATCAAAAGGTGGGCATTGCATCAGACGGGCTGCGCTATATCGCCAAATCGCAGGATACGCAGTTGAAGGAAGCGTTTACGGCGCTTTTGAAGTTAGGCAGTGCAGTGAAGATCAAGCGGTTTATCAACCGCAATCAAAGGGTGTTTCGAGATGATATCACAATTGTTTTTTAAGAAATCGTCAAACCTTGTGTTTGACAGCACAGGCAGAGTTCCGCTCACAGAGGGCGGAGAGGGCGCTATTTATCTGGAGCAGGGACAGCTTTTGAAAATATATAAACCCGCGGTCAATCTGCAATCCAAACAGCGAAAGATACAGCTCTTAATGCAGAAGGCACGCGACAATGCGCTGCCGCCGGAAGTGGTCTGTCCCCAGCAGATTGTTGTGGACCAGAGGGGAAACTTGATCGGGTTTTCGATGGAACAGGTGGAGGGGGAGGAGATGCGGCTGCTTGCAAACCGCAAGTTTGTGACGGCAAATCATATCACGACAAAAGATATTTTAACCATGCTGGTCAAAGTACAGTCTGTCATGGAGTGCCTGCATCGACAGCACATTTTTATCGGCGACCTCAATGATCGCAATATTTTGTTTGACAGGCAGTTGAACATATACTTCATAGACTGTGACAGTTGGGCGGTGGAGAACGAAGCGTGTGAGGTTGCGATGGATTTGTTCAGGGACCCGCTTCTGTGCAGCAATGCGTTCAGCGCAGAGACAGACACCTATGCTTTTGCAGTTCTTGCATGGAAACTGCTGACGCGGATTCACCCATTTGGCGGGACGATGGAGCCGGACAGGAATCTCATAGACCGCATGAAGAACGGCATCTCGGTCATTGACAATCCAGCCGTCAGGATTCCAAAGACTGTCAAATCATGGCGGAATCTATCGCCTGCGTTAATCAGTGCCTTACAGCGGATTTTCCTGAATCAGAGCAGGGAATTGTCAGGAGAGCTGGCAGACATGCTGCATACGCTCAGGTTCTGTGATGCCGACAGGGAATATTATTATGGAAAGTATACCTCCTGCCCGCTGTGTGACCAGAATGCCCGCCTGCAAGTGACGCCTCAGTGCAGGGGTGTGAAGGACGGACTGCGGGTGACGGCGCTGCTTCCGGCAGACAGGGTGAAGATGGTGTTTGATGAGAATCTGTATCTGAACCAAATGGACTGCGTTGTAGATGTGCGTCTGGGAAAGACCATAAAAGCGCAGTATGGCGTCCGGTATTATTTTACATCAGAGGGAAGCTGCATTGAGGACTTTGCAGAGGCGTTTGTAGTCCACTCAGGAAAGGATTACACAATTGAGAAAAAATATAAGACCCGCATTGTTGTGGAGGGCAGCCATGTCTATTTTCTTTCCAGGCAAAATACCTTGAAGGACATGACGGTCTTAGAAAAGGGGAACAGTATCCGGTCTGTGTGCAAGTGCAGCAATACGGCGTACTTTGAAGTCAAGGACGGGAAGTACTGCCTTGTGAATGTATACGCTGGAAAACTCGTGATCACGGTAAACGGAGTGCACATTGAATTAAAATATGACACAGATGTCAGAAATTATGGGATTCACTATGACGCCGTCTTGTCACAGTGGCTGTTAATCTTAGAGGGCAGCGCAGCAAACTACAGGACATATATTGTGAAGGACAGGGAGGTGGTGTTCGAGACAGAACAGATCAAGTACGGCGGGCCGCTCAATGCGCCCTGCATCAGCAACAACATAATCTATTACCCGATGGATTCAAAAATCAGGGGATTTTCGCACACGAAGTCCGCGTACAAAGATTTCGCGTGTGAGATTGTGAACGAGGGCAGTGTGCTGGAGAAAAGGAAGCATCAGTTTGTGGTGTTAAATGATGAGAATGTGTATATTGTAAGCGCTACGTGACAGGGAGTCTTAGTGGGAGGACTCCCTGTTTTTGTGGCGCCGCTTTTTTTGTTACTGTTCACTCTGTTCCAGTAACATTTTTTCTGAACGTTTTCTAAATTTTCAGTTATTTCTTCACACTGCTTAGGAACTGTGATACAATAAAAGAACAGGATTATTCAGAAAATTTGCAGAATATATAAACAACTGATTAGGAAATGAAACAATTTCTTACAATGATACAGAAAGGATGAGAAGATGCAGGAAACAATCAAACCCCCTGTGGAGGTGCGCTATCAGGCAGAGCTGGAAGCGCTCAAAAACGCCGATAAGGGCGAGAAAAAACCGGACAACTGGCAGATGTCGCCAAAGGCGGTCCGCACCTTTATCTTAGGCAGCGACAAACCGATCAAATATCAAAGAAAGTCTTATCAGATCAAGAAAAAATATTTCGGAAATGACGCGCTCGTCGAGCGATGCATTGTCACACTGGCTGGAAACCGCGGCTTGATGCTGGTCGGCGAGCCGGGAACGGCAAAGACCATGCTCTCTGAGCTCTTGTCTGCCGCAATCAGCGGAAATAGCAAAAACACCATACAGGGAACGGCTGGAACGACAGAAGATATGATTAAGTATTCATGGAATTATGCCCTTTTGCTCGCAAAGGGACCGAGCAGGGAGGCGCTTGTGCCTGCACCGCTCTACGTGGGCATGGAAAAGGGAATCCTCACACGGTTTGAGGAGATCACAAGGACACCCGCAGAGATTCAGGACAGCCTGATCAGTGTGCTCAGTGACAAGGTGCTGAATGTGCCAGAGCTGGGCGATGACGGCTTTCTGTTTGCGCGTCCCGGCTTCAATGTGATCGGGACGGCAAACACCAGGGACAAGGGCGTCAATGAGATGAGCAGTGCGCTCAAGCGGCGCTTTAACTTCGAGACGGTCATGCCGGTGAACAAGGTATCGCTTGAGAAGCAGATTATCCTGAATGAAGTCAACATGCTTGCGGAGGAGAATCATATTGCGATGAGGGCGGACGAGGACGTCGCCGAACTGCTTGCGTCCACGTATCACGAGCTGCGCGAGGGCGTATCGTCTTATGGGCACCGGATTGACAAGCCAAACGCAGTGATGAGCACGGCGGAGGCGGTGTCCGTCTACTACCAGACGATGCTCACGGGTTACTACTACGGTGATGAACATCTCGACGTGGAGTGTCTTGTCCAGAACCTTGTCGGTGCAATCTCGAAGGAGGACAAGGATGATCTGGAGAAAGTGAAGGGATATTTCAACACAGTAGTACGCGCAAAGAGCGATAAAGAGGGTGGATTATGGAGACAATATTACGAAGCGAGGAAATGGCTGAAATAATGCTGATTCCGGTGCGCCATCACAGTCCGGCGTGCGCCTGCCATATCAAAAAGATCTTTGCGCAGTGGAAGCCGGATGCCGTTCTCGTGGAGGGACCAGACAACGCCAATGCGCTGCTGCCAGTCATGGTGCACAGCGACACGCGCGCGCCGTTTGCAATCTACTATGCCTATCATGACAAGGCGAAAAAAATCTCGCAGGAACAGCAGCATTACAAGTGCTATTATCCATTTCTGGACTATTCACCGGAGCTCACTGCACTGCGAGAGGCACACAAAAATATGACATATATGTCATTTATAGACTTGTCATACGGGGACATTCTGGCGGCGTCTGCGGAGAAGCTCGTGGAGGGAGAGGCACCGCGCAACTACAATGACGACTATCTGCTCGCGCGGAATGACTATATCGACCGCCTGTGTGAAAAGACAGGGCTGCGCAGCTTTGATGAGTTTTGGGAAAAATATTTTGAGATCAACGGCATCTATGAGGACAGTGCGGTCTGGTTTTCACATCTGAATACATACTGTGCGCTTGCGAGAGAAAATACACCCCAGGAAGCCTTGCAGCGTGAGGGGTGTCTGGCGAGAGAACAGCACATGGCGGCACGGATTGCCTTGCAGGTCCTAAGCGGCAAATCGAAGCGTATCCTTGTCATAACGGGCGGCTTCCACACGCCGGGACTGCGCGGGCGCCTGTCAGACGCGCAGTGGCAGGAGACTGTAAAGTATGCAAAACATATCGAACATTATGTGCCGGGACAGGACGAGAGCGTGTATCTCATGCCGTATTCGATGGAGTCTGCGGACGCGCTGAACGGGTATGCAAGCGGTATGCCCTTCACAGGATTTTATCAAAAAATATGGGAGGGTATCGACAGGCAGACACCAAATCCTTATGAGGAGGCGGTACTTGGTTTTTTGATCTCCACGGGCAAATCAGTGCGCAAGGAGGACGGTGCGCTCTCCACTTATGATGAAATCTGTGCATGGCAGATGGCGCAGGGGCTTGGCAGCCTGCGCGGGAAGCCGCAGCCGGGGGCATATGAGCTGCAAGATGCCGTGCTGTCCTCCTATGTGAAAGGAGAGTGCACGCTCTCGTCAGATCTGCCGCTTCGCACGCTGCGGCGCCTGATGACAGGGACGGGTTCAGGGGCGCTTAGCACGCTTGCAGATGTGCCGCCGATTGTCTTAGATTTTCAGAATCAGTGCACTGCACTGGGGATTAAAACAGACAGCACACTGGAAAAAGAAGTGGCGCTCTCCATTTTTTCCAGCAAAAAGCACAGGCGCATGAGCACGTTTTTTCATCGGCTGGTATTTTTGCAGACGGACTTTGCCAAGCGCCTAAAGGGACCAAATCTGCAATTGAGAAAAGACCGCAGCCTTATTCGGGAGATTTGGAAATACAAATACAATGCGCAGGTTTTTGCCGCCCTGATTGATGTGTCTGTGCATGGCGCGACGATGGAGGAGGCGATTGTCAGCATTGTGCAGGAGCAGCTCTTGCAGGATACGAAGGCGGACAGGGCGGCAGTCCTTCTGACGCAGGTGTTTGAGATGGGCATTTCCAGCCAGCTTGAAAAGGTGTACGAGCGCGTGCATGAATTGATGTTAAAGGATATGGATTTTTATTCCATTGCAGATGCGCTCAAGTCGCTCACAATGATGGAGGATTTGGGGGCGCTCTATGAGTCCGAGCTGAGATTTGACAAGCTCTTGCACATCGGTGTCAGAAAGCTGGTGACACTCCTTCCAAGCATCACACGAATGAACGATGACGCGCTCAACGATGGCATGAATGCGCTGAAATTGCTGTATCAGATCACGGGCAGAAAGGGGCAGGAGTACGACAACGAGCGCGGGGACTTCTACGAGGCATTGCAGATCATGCAGGAGGATATGCAGATTCATGCGGGATTAAACGGCTGTATCCATGGAATCCTCTATGGCGGCGGCAGGGAGGATTCGCAGGCGGTCGGCGAGGTATGCCGCGGGTATCTGACAGGTACCAAAGAACAACTGCTAAAGACGGCGGTCTTTTTCAGGGGACTGTTCTTTACGGCAAAGGATTTGATGCTGATAGAGCGCAGTATGCTGGAGATGATAGATGTATTTCTCGGTCAGGTGGAGGAGGCGGAATTTATGGAGCTGCTGCCGCAGCTTAGAATGGCGTTTGCCTATTTTACTCCCGCCGAGACAGACAAGATCGCAAAACAGGCAGCCGGACTTCATCACAAGAGCGGGCGCGAGCTGATGGAGCGCGCAGAGATACTGCCGGAGTGGTACACCTATGGAAAAGAGCTGGACCAGTACGCGCGGGAACTTTTGGAGACAATAAAATAATGTGCGAAAGGTGAGGAAATCATTAGATCATGGCAGATGAACAGGAAATATTAAACCGCTGGCGGCTGGTGCTGGGAAAGTATGCGGCGGATCAGATTCCCTTTGAAGGGGGAAGCCTGAAAATGATGGAGATGGAGGAAGCGCTGGACTACCTGTATTCCAGAGAGTACGGGGAGGAGCAGGAAATCAGAGAGGACAGGAAAGGCGGGAGTGGCGCCTCACAGCTCACCGTGCCGCACTGGCTGACAAAGATCAAGACCCTTTTCCCGCGAAATACAGTGGAAATCATGGAGCGTCACGCGCTGGAAAAGTATCAAATGACGGAGCTTTTGACCGATCCAGAAGTGTTGCGCAGGCTGGAACCAAACAAGGAGCTGCTAAAGACGGTCATGCAGTTAAAGCACATGATGAAGGGCGAGGTGCTCACGCTTGCGCGTGAGGTGGTGCGCAAGGTAGCCGATGAGCTGACAAAGAAGCTGGAGCAGGGGATGAAGAAATCCTTTTCCGGCAGACTAAACCGCAGTGTCAGCAGTCCGGTAAAGTCCATACGAAACATCGACATGAGCAAGACGATCCGCAGGAATCTGAAAAATTATGACACAGAGACAAAGCAGCTTGTGCTGAAACAAGTGTATTTCAGTGCGCGCATGAAAAAGTATAATCAATGGCGTGTGATTATCTGTGTGGACGAGAGCGGCTCTATGCTGGATTCGGTGATTCACAGCGCGGTCATGGCAGGCATTTTTGCCAGACTGCCGATGCTAGACACGAAGCTTGTCATCTTTGACACCAGTGTGGTGGATTTAAGCGACTATGTGAGTGACCCTGTCGAGACACTCATGAGTGTGCAGCTTGGCGGCGGAACGGACATAGGCGGTGCAGTGGGGTATTGTGCGCAGCTGATTCAGATGCCGCACCGGACGATGGTGGTGCTGGTGACAGACCTCTATGAAGGCTGCGGCTATCGCAGAATGTATCAGGCGTGTCAGGGAATCATCGAGAGCGGCGCGAAGCTGATCGTGCTGCCCTCACTCGACCATGCTGCGGTGCCGAATTATGACAGAAATGCAGCGGCAGTGCTTGCGGATATGGGGGCTTCTGTCGGTGCGATGACACCGGAAGAGCTGTCGGATTTTATAGCAAGGGTTATAACATAGGAGGAGGAGAGCATGAGTGACTGGCAATTGGCATTTGGCGAGATTGACGACGATTATCTGACGGGCATTTCCAACAAGGGGATTGTGAAGCGCGCCTACAAGGATTTAGAGACGATTCCGTGTATGGCAGCAGGGCAGAATTTACAGGAAGCGGCAGCGAAGCAGTTGCAGGATATGGCGTTTGCAGCGCAAGAGGTGCTTGAACTGACGGTCGGGGAGGAGACGGTGCAAATCAGACTGCCACTCGGAGAGAGCACCTGCTCATGCCCGTCAAGAAGTATCTGCCGCCATGTTGTGCAGGGAATCCTTGCCATGAAGGCAGCCTTCGCCGCAAGTGAAGCTGTGGAAAATAAGACCGCGCCTACCGCAAACGAAACTGTGGAGGCGGAGAAAGAAGCTGCCACAAGTGAAACGATGCAAGGCAGTACTGCCGCTACAAGTGAAACTGTGGAATATAAGCCAGCCGCCGTAAATGAAACCATTGAAGGCAGTACAGAAGCTTCCACAAATGAAGCTGTGGAAAATAAGACCGCTGTCACAATGATTGAAAAAGTGGCACAGCAGATTGCCGACTACCCACTTGCAAAGCTCTGCAAAAGTCTGGGCACGAGGCGGATTCAGGAGGTGATCGGCGCTGCGAAGACAGGCAGAAAACCCCAAATTACGTATTCTAGTGTCGTGACCGTGCAGCCAATTGCGAAGTCCATGACCGTCAAGCTGCTCTTTCCGTTAGAACACGCAACCTGCACCTGCCACAAAAAGGAATTTTGCGTCCACAAGGCGGAGGCAGTGCTGTGGTGCAAGCTGGAATCAGGGCAGTTGGGTATCCAAGATTTAGAACAGACAGAGGGCACAGCGGCAGACTATGATATGGAACAGGTGCATGAAGCGGCGTCACAGATGCGGACTGTTCTCGAGGAGCTTTTCGATACGGGCTTGTCCAGAACAGCAGATGATGTGACAGAGCGCATGGAACGTCTGGCAGTGATCAGCCACAATGCGAAACTGGCGAATTTTGAGAGTGACTGGCGGCGTTTGCAGGATTCTTACCAAAAGTACATGAAGCGGGTGGCAACGCTTGGCATACCAAACCTCATGCGCCAGATCACGAGATTATACCGCAATGTAGAACGCTTGGCGCAGGCGCAGAATGCTTTGGAGGTGTCTGCGCTGGCGGGCGTGTTCCGCTCAGAATATACGCCTGCGCTTGATTTGGACTTAGTTGGGATTGCGCTGGAACACTTTGTGAGCAAGAGCGGCTATGAGGGCGATACGGTCTATTTCTTGGAGGAGACGACAAAGCGGTGGTATACATACACGCAGGCAAGACCTGTCTTTTATGAGAAAGAGCAAAGTTTATATAATTATGGCGGTCAGCGTTATACGCAGGAGACGCCGTGGGGGCTTCCAGTGCCATTTCGAGAGCTTGCGGCTTGCCAGTTTCATTTAGAGCATGCCAAGAGTGACAGCAGGGGGCGTCTGTCGTCGAGCAAGGAGACAAAGGGGCGCCTGATTAGAGAGCGGGACAGCAAAAACCCGCTTACCGAACAGCTTTTGGGAAAGTGGTACTATCGCGACTTTGCACAGTTATTTCAGGAAATGTTTTGTGCAGCCAGAGAAGCCGGCGCGGAGGAGGCAGACCATTCCAGCGAAGAAGGAGATGCACAGACAAAGCTGGTGATCCTGCGGCCTTCGTCCTGCGACCCGGCAGTCTTTTCAGATACGGAACAAAAACTTCGCATGAAGCTCTATGACGAGGCAGGTAAAGCGGTGGTGATCGAGATCACTTACTCCAGGGACGAGGCGGAGGGAATCCGTTATCTCGAAAAAATTACGGACGAAAATCTGCCATGCTTTTTCGGAAAGATTTATTTGCAGGACGGCAGAATAAAACTATATCCGATTGCTGTTTTCGGAAAAAGGGAGTTGCAGGAGACGGACATTTGACAAGGGGGTGAGCCAAATGGAAAGGGCTGGAATAAAAACTGTCAGCAGGGAAGATGCTTTACAGCGTCTGTTGTCAGACATCAAAAATCTTATGGAAGACTTGTACCAGAGCGGTTTTGACACAGTGCACGACAGCACTCTCAAATCGTTTGATGCGATGGCAAAGCAGACAGCGGCATACGGCATGGAACTGCTGTCTGCGCTGCTTACGCAGCTTGCCGACGGCTTGAAAATGCGCCGCCACCAGATACGGGCACAAGGGACACAGGACGGACTCGCGGGCGTCTATACAAAAATGAGTTTGTATATAGATTTATGTGAGGAGAAGATTGAGCTGGATAAGGGGATTGCTTATTATGGCAGCGGGGCGCAGTGCCAAGATTAGCGGCAGATGCGCAGGATAAAAATTCAAATGTATGCAAAGAGAAAGGAGTCACAATCATGACAAATCCCAACAGCAGACAAATTAGCAAAATGATAGAGATATTAAAGGATTTAGAGATCTCGCAGCAAGACTGCGAACTGGCACAAAGCTATTTGAGCGGAGAAGTCGGCGACGAGGTGTTGGACCAGTTTGAGCGCAAGGATTTAACAAGACTGTCGTATCAGTTCGAGACAAAGGCGCGTGCCGTCACAAAGCAAATCGAAAAAGAGAACAAGCGGGCAGTGGGCGTGCGTTTCTTCAATGTGCTCTACGCCATCGGACGTGGTTCGTGCAATGGGCTGTTCTGGAATTATACTTATGACAAAGTAGAGGAATGCGCACTCTATAAAAGACTGCACGTTCTGATTTGCAGCTACAGGTCACATGCAAATTTTCTGATAAACAAAGCATACGATCATATCATGAGCGTCGTGGAGAATAACCCCGTGCGTTTGCTCGATGCAGTTTCTGATTTAAAAAAAGAAAATGAACTCTATGCAGCAATGCTGCTGGCATTGTATTTTTATAAAAAGTACGAGAAGCCTGAATCTTTGTCAAAAGAAGATACAGCCTATATGGAGGAATACGAGCAGATTCTGTTAAAGAGTTTTGATGCGTGGCTTGCGGGACAGGGCTGTACGGCACATGAGGAAGCCGTCGCAGCGCTTCGGGAACGGAAAGCGGCAGGTCAGATTATTGGAAGAATCGAGTTCGGACAGATTGGGAAGGAGGAGATGGAATGCTTTCATGTGATCAGCAATCTGGCATATCGCAATTATCAGCTTTCCGAGGTACTGCTCGAGATTGTCAGGGCATGTATGGTGATGAATGTGGAGGAGACACTTGAGAGCTTTGTCGATATAGGGGAGACACTTCGTGGTGTTTTTCGTGACAGGTATGACATGGAGGACAATATGCACGTAGAGATTGACCTGAAAGGGGCGGATTTTGATGAAGTGTTCCATATTGAGCCGACCTTGTACATATGCTGGGCGGCGTGGTTAAACTACAAAGTGATTTTGACCCGGCAGTTTCACAAAAATCAAGAGAGCTATCTCAAGGTGATAGAGCCAAATGAATGTCAGGCCTTGCTTCAGATCTGTTCGAATACTAGGAGGAAGATCAGTGCCCAGTGGCGGGGAACGGAGATGGTGGAGTACACGCTCAACGTGCTCAAAGATGTCTTACAAAAAGAAAATCCCAAATTATATCAAAAAGTCGTGCAGGATGTGAAGCCAGATCACGAGGAGATGATCAACCGTCTGGTGTCCGATACGCCGCATGCGGAGACGGCGCGTGAATATCTGCGGGGAAACTGCAAGGTTTCTGAATTATATCCCTACGACAAAGAATTTGGAGATGGATTCTTAGAGGGGCGTTATTCGATCGGTAATGCGATGAAGAGCTATCGCAAGCATTGTAAGGACGAAGCATTTTTCAATCGCTGTACTGTGTTTTTGATTCTGCGGAAACTGGAGAGTGTGGATTGTGTATATCAGAATATTTTTGCAGATAAAGCACAGTTGCGGCAATATTTTGCAGCGCTTGACAGCGAAGCGCTTGACTGCGCACATCAACTGCAGGCATTTTCACTCCTGTCCAAAGACAATCAAAGCTATAGCAGCAGAATTAGAATGCTTGATAACGTCGGTGAGGAACATTTTGCCAGATTTTTGCAGGAGAATCCAGACGAGACGCTCGCCGCATTTTCCAATGCGCCCTCGGAGGCGCGCGCGCTGGGCATACGCCTTTTAGATCAGGACGCACAGAAGTATAAGGAGACAATTTTGCGCTATGCAAAAGACAGCTCTTCCATCGTGTTTCGAGAGCTCTGTACGATTTTGTGCAGGCACAAGGAATGGGAGGACGATATCATCAAACTTTTGAGTGGAAAAAAAGCGTCAGAGCGCCAGACAGCAATCTGTGTGCTCTCTAAATGGCAGGGGGAGGGCGGCGATTACCGCGCGATGCTCATGAAGGCGCTGGAAACTGAAAAAAGTGCCGATGTTATCAAAATGTTGAACTGGAAATTGAATATAAAGCAGGAGAACAGGACAAAAGAACCGCAGACCAAGGACGAGCTTGTCAGACAACTGCACCAAGGCGGCAGAAAGCGGACGCTTGCGTGGGCGTATGGGACACCGTTCTCCCCTGTGCACAAAACTGATGGCACGCTTGCGGACGAGGAGTACCTACAGGCAGTCTTACTGTGTTATGCGGAACAGATTTGGCACAGCATGGACAAGTACGCCCAGCTTCTTGCGGCGGAGCTAAATGCGGCAGAGTTTGCAGTCTATGTCAGTGAGCTGTTTGACAAATGGATTGCAGCCGGCGCGGAGGCGAAAAAAGGCTGGGTGCTCTTTGCAGCGTCCATTCATGGCAATGAGGACATGATTCCGAAGCTGTATCACCAGATACAGGAGTGGCCGAAGGTGTCAAGGGGTGGAATTGCGGCGGAGGCGGTGCGTGCGCTGGCGCTGAATCCATCGCCGCGCGCGTTGCTGCTCGTGGACGACATCGCGCGCAAATTCAAGCATAAGCAGGTAAAAAACGGTGCTCTGCGCGCGCTTGACGATGCCGCAAAGGCGCTTGGCATCAGCCGCGAAGAGCTTGACGACCGCATTGTGCCGGACCTTGGCTTTGACGCGAACATGCAGCGGACAGTTGACTACGGCGCGCGCGCGTTCCGAGTGACGCTCACGCCGTCGCTCGACCTCGAAGTGTTTGACGACAGCGGAAAGAAATTGAAGAACCTGCCCGCGCCGGGAAAGAAAGATGACGAGGAGAAGGCGGCGGAGGCATATGCGGCATTTAAGGAGATGAAAAAACAGATGAAAGCGGCTGTCTCGAGTCAGAAAGCGCGCCTTGAATACGCATTGTCCGCACAGCGGGAGTGGCGTGCCGAGGATTGGAAAAATCTGTTTGTCAAAAATCCGCTCATGCATCAGTTTGCAATCGGTTTGATCTGGGGGGTTTATGAGGGCGGCAGGCTGGCACAGAGCTTCCGCTATATGGAGGACGGCACCTTCAACACACAGGAGGGGCAGGAGTACACGCTGCCCGAACAGGCACGAATTGGTCTGGTGCATCCAGTAGAGCTCTCTGACAGCGAGAAGGCGGCGTGGAAGGAGCAGCTTGCAGACTATGAGATCACACAGCCCGTCGAGCAGCTTGACAGGCCGGTGTACCTTATGACAGAGGCGGAGGCAGACAGTAAGTATCTGGAGCGCTTTGGCGGCTGCGTCTTAAACGCGCTCTCGCTGAATGGCAAGGTGACAGCGCTTGGCTGGACGCGCGGCGCTGTGGTGGACGCGGGCAGTTTTTATACCTACTACCGCGAAGATGCCGGAGCCGGGCTGGGGGTGAAACTGCATTTCTCAGGCAGTTTTATCGGCTGGAATGCGGAGGACGTGACAGTCTATGAGGCAGGATTTTACAAGGCGGGCGAGGCGGCATGCAGAAGTTGTGCAAAGCCTAGGGAGGACGTCATGAAAGCATTGTATTTAAAAGAGGTTCCGCCAAGATATTTCAGTGAGATTGTGTTACAGCTAACGAAGGCGACGGCTTCGAGTGAAGAGCGGGAAACGGACTGGAAAAAGGATGCAGGGTTGAATTAAAAAATATTAGGAGGACGTACTTATGATGATAAATGCAGATAACAGACAGACTGCGGCAGTGACCGCGATGCTCGCCTATCTTGAAAAAAGGGGTGTGCCGGAAGCGGACCGTGTTCTGGCAGAGCAGTACATAAACGGCATAGCCGGAGATGAGGTGTTAGACCAGTTTCACCGGATTGATTTTTATGCTGTCACAATCACCTATGAGGTGATGAACGACATGCACACGATTATGGTTTGGCAGGATAAGGAGGAGACGAAAGCGCTGTGCACCCGGTTTCTCAATGTGCTTTATGCGATTGGACATCATACTTGCACCTGTCTGTTTTATGGCAATGCCGCTGACCGTATGGCGGGTTGTGATTTATATAAGCGAGTGGTGGTATGTATAGAGTTTTATATGAGGATCAAAGGAACTCTGGACACGTATGATACAGATCATCTGTTCAGTATGGTGCAGAACAAACCTGACACGTTTGTCGGAATTTTAGACCAGTTAAAAGGCGAGGGTGACAGGTATTACCTGACAGCGCTGTCAGTTTATTTCTACAAAAAATATGCCGCCAAAAATCAGATTGAGACAGCAGATGCGGCGCTCATGAAGGCGTATGAGGAGGAGATGACCGCGTTTCTTGATGAATGGTTTGCACAGCAGGCAAAACCTCTGCGCGGGGAGATCATGTCAGCACTCCGCGCACACGAGCTTACAGAAGCGCTGCTAAGCAGCGTGAAGATGGATAATCTTGCCGAACCAGAACGCAGGCAGCTCTGCTTTATTTGCACGATGTCTATGATGAACTTTCCGTTCTCCGATGTGCTGCGGGACATCACGAAGGTCTGTATGGCGGTGAATGCAGAGTGGATGCTTTTATCTAATGGAGATTTTATTTGCAGAATGGCTTCGGACAGAAGAAAGACAGGGCTTCATATTGGTGACCTTGATGAGGTGCTTGGCATTGAGCCGGAGACGTATATCCGCTGGGCTGCCAATCAGCTAAACGAGGTTATTTTGATCAGACAGTTAGAAAAAAATCAAGAGAGCTATCTCAATGCGATGGACGAGGGGGGATATACATCCCTGTTGTCGAAGCAAACTTCTTCATGGAACAGCGCGATTGATGCAGTCAATTATCTAAAGGATCTTCTCAAAAAACAGAATCCAAAGTTGTATGATGCTGCTGCGGTAGCAACACCGAACTATGAGGAGGTCATTGCGTATCTGGTAAAGGATACACCTCATGCAGAGCTTGCGCGGGAATATCTGCGCGGGAATGGCAGTATCGAGGCATTGTATCCCTATGAAGAGGAGTACTCAGGAAACTATGTTTCACACAATTATATGAAGAATCAGAAAAAACACTGCAATGATCAGGGATTCTTCAACCGCTGCAAGGCTTTTATGGTACTGACCTGCTCAGAGCATACAACATTTGCGGAGGAGTGGGATGACTGTCTGAAACAGATCGAGCAGTGTTACCAGATGCTCTGTGATGAACATCTGGATATCGCACACCAGCTCGGCGGTTTTGCGGCATGTTACGGTGCGTATGACAATGATATCGGATGTTCCTTGGAGACTTTTCTGGAGGGGACAGTCAAGGTGTTTACCCGCTATCTGAATGGTGAGCGGCGCGAGGAGACGCTTGCGGCATTTTCCGGCGCTAAGGCGGACGGGCGTTATCTGGGACTGCTTGTCATGAAGCAGGATCCGGAAAAAAATAAGCAGCAAATATTGAGCTGCACCTCGGACAGCGCGAAGCGGGTTAAGGAGGAGTTGCTAGAGTTTTTGTGTGCACAAAAGGGCTGGGAACAGGACATGATCGAATTATTAAGCGCAAAAAAGGCAGCGCAGCGGGAGATGGCAGTGAAGGTGCTGTCACGCTGGCAGCAAGATGGAGGCAATTTTCATCAAGTGTTGATGCAGGCAATGGAGAAGGAGAAAAATGCAAAGGTGCTTGCGCTGCTGCAAAGCGCACTCAACATACAGGAGAGCGACCGGTCTGAGGAGGTGCTCTCGAAGGAGGAGCTGGTAAAACAGTTGCATAAGGGCGGCAAAAAGAAGAGTCTGGCGTGGGCGTATGAGCAGCCCTTTGAGGCTGTTCATGACAAAAATGGCGCGGAGGCAGAGGAAGCATATTTGCAGGCAATTCTCTTGTGCTATGTATCGCAGGACCAGAACGGTGTCAATAAGAATGCCAGTCTGCTGGCAGATGAGCTTGAGGCATCAGAGTTTGCGTTCTATGTCAATGAGCTGTTTGACAGATGGTTTGCGGCGGGTGCGGAGTCCAAAAAGCGATGGGTGCTGTATGCGGCGGCTATCCACGGCGGCGAGGAGATCATTCAAAAGCTGCAGCACCACATACAGGAGTGGCCGCAGGCGGCGCGGGGCGCGATCGCGTCGGAGGCGGTGAAGGCGCTTGCACTGAACCCGTCACCGCGCGCACTGCTCTTGGTGGACGGCATTGCGCGGAAGTTTAAGTTCAAGCAGGTGAGGGCGGCTGCGGTATCGGCGCTTGAATTTGCGGCGCACGAGCTTGGCATCACGCGCGAAGAGCTCTCAGACCGCATTGTGCCCAATCTCGGCTTTGACGAGACGATGCAGCAGATTTTTGACTATGGAGAGCGCACTTTCAAGGTGATGCTCACGCCCGCGCTCGACTTGGAGGTGTATGACCAGAGCGGAAAGAAATTAAAGAACCTGCCTGCGCCGGGAAAGAAAGATGATGAGACAAAGTCAGCCGCCGCATACGACGCCTTTAAGCAGTTGAAAAAGCAGCTAAAAACGACGGTCAGCAGCCAGAAGGCACGTCTGGAATACGCACTGTCCGCAAAGCGGGAATGGGGTGTGGAGGCTTGGACAAACC
>OFGG01000602.1_pt1 | contig 29450 bp, 38 predicted proteins | sample 1521701 | NCBI WGS metagenome assembly OFGG01 (sample SAMEA3504081, study PRJEB24116) | mouse gut metagenome | biome: mouse gut; feature: mouse-associated habitat; material: faeces | place: Denmark | collected 2011
TAAAAGGGGCGCTTTCTTGCAAAAGTCTATAGTCCTGAAAATTGGGAAACTTTTAATGAAATCTACATCAATAATATGCTCATTTCCTGCGGCGCAGCAATAATATACATACTCGCCAGGATATCCTTTGCCTGACCTGAAATATCTGCAGAAGGCTCCGCAGGACAGGTGCGGATTATTTTCTTCGGCTGGTGCATCTGTTGGAGGTTCTGCGTCTTCTGCGTCAAAAAATTCCGCGCCCCAGAGCGCATCCATTTTTTCAGCTTCGTCTTTGGCTTTCTGGTTTAATTCATAAAAAGTACATTCCATTTATGCTTATTCTCCTTTTGGGTTTTGATGATCTATAGGCTCCGGGTAAGATAGTAGGTTTTCAAATGTTTAAACATATCTTTATGGTCTTCCGGGAAAACGGGAAGCCCCGCCGGGGCGGGGCTGGTATTCTTCCCTATGCTGCGGTAAAGCCCTGCGCTGCAAGTGCTTCCGTCAATTCTTCGTTCTTTTCGCCACTGAGTTTGCCGTTCCGGTCAATGATGTAGCTGCCGATGGCGAAAGCGTATGTGGGGGCTTTCTGGTATACCGGAGCCATTCCGATGAAGTCGCCTACTGCGGTTGCCAGTTCTTTGCGGCGGGGGCCGGTTACATTGTAGCTGATTTCCATGGTGCTGGCTTCCTTATTGGCTTGGGCTTCCTCTGCCGGTTCGGGGTTTTCGGTTGTCTGCTCTGCGGTATCCTCTGTGGTTTCCGGTTCCGCTGTGGCTTCCTCCGGCTCTGCCGCTTTCAGTATTGGCGGTTCTTCCGGGATGATGGTCGGTGCCGTTTCCTCCGGAGCTGGTGCTTCGGCGGCTTCTTCCTGCGCGGCTTTCCTCTGCACTTTGGCGGCTGCCTTTTCTGCGCGGGTTACTTTCGCCCTCGGCTCCGGGAATATTTCCGGAAGTACGCCGGATGCGTACTGGATTTCAAAAGTGATCTTGCCGTCCGCAGGTACATTGAAATGGAAGTCGAGAAGTTCAACCTCTTTGATGCTGTCCGGAAGTTCGATATTCTTGTACCGTTTTACTTCCTTGCCCTCTACCATGAGACATACCGGAACCGCGTCCCTTAATTTTGCTGTGATTTTACCTGTCTTCATATTGTTGTCCGCCTTTCTTATTTTGATATTTTTTGTATTGGCTGCTCGCCTTGTGAGTGACAGCTTACGCATTTTTGGTGTGAAAGCAAGTCTTTTTTCAAAGAATTTTTCTTTTTTTCTAAAATGAAAAAAGATAGAACCGGCTAGCCGTGGGGATATTGGCTGGTCGGTTCTATCTGGGTATCAGGCATTTTCAAAAGGTTTCCCGCAGTCTGCGCAGATTACATTGACCTCGCGGGTTGCCCGGATGATGGTGCCGCAGCAGGGGCAGATATATTTGATGCTTCGGTTAATGGATTTTTTGCGCCCGCCTTTGGAGCTTCCGGCTGCCTGCAGGCGGCTGGCATGGATGCCGGTATCCCCCAAGGCGGATATAATCCATGTCTCGGCTTCCGGAGCCAAGGTCGTAACCGTCCAGCCGTATTTGGGATGTTTCTCAATATGCAGACCGTGGGCTTCGGCGGTGGCTTTGAATTTCAGGTTATGGTAATAGCCGTTGTTGCTTACGTCCTGGATATCATGCTGTAGGTTATACAAGTGGCTCATTTCATGGAGAAGTGTGGCAGCTATCTCTGTAATGGGGCGGTCGAGGTACTCGGCGCAAAGGTTGATTTCCCGGTAAAGCTCGTTATCTGCATTCCAGATTTCATGGATACTGCACCAGCCGTATGCGCTACGTCCGCCATCCGGGGATACGGTAATGGCTGGGCGGGTAAGCTCTCCAAGGAAAAAATGTTTATTGAATAGGTCAAACATTCCTTCGGTTTTCTTTACAATTTCGGATATTTGAAGCATTGCTGTGTCCTCCTTAAAATTATGTTTTAATTCTGTGTGACACAGCTTACATATTTTTAAAGTAAAAGCAAGCCTTTCATGTTAAATCCTATTTTTATCTCCCCATTCACACATCCCATCTAAAATAGGAATGAGTGATTTTCCGCGCTCTGTCAGGCTGTATTCGACTTTGGGTGGAATTTGCGGATATTCTTTGCGGTGGACGAGCTGATCTGCTTCCAATTCCTTTAAGGTAGAACTAAGCGTCTTATAAGAAATTTCCCCAATATATTTTTTCATTTCATTAAAGCGGACTATGCCAAATTCCATAAGCGTATAAAGAATTGTCATTTTGTATTTTCCGTTGATGAGGGATAATGTGTAGCTAAAACCTGTTGTTTCCAGGCATTCTTGTGATATACAGCGTTCACCCATTTTTGCACTCTCCTTTAGGTAAGTATATAACTCTTATGTTAGTATCGCACTTAAAGGTGCGTACTTGTTTTCTGTTTCATTCTCGCTATAATTATAATATCAACAGCAGGAAAAGTCAATCCTGCAGGTAAAGGAGGCACAGACATGCAGAACTATGAGTATTTAGGAAAGCCGCTCCAGATTGGCAGACTGACCATTAGGAATAGGTTTTGTATGGCACCAATTGGCGGCGGACAGCACCATCTTCCGGGAGGTGGTCTGAAAGACGAAACGATACAATATCTTGTAGAGAGGGCGAAAGGCGGCTTTGGTCTGATTTTTACCGGGGCAATCGCAGCGGATGGAACCGTTGATCCGTATACCGGGGTTGGCCCGACAATCTTACAGAATCCGGATGCGTTTAAGATGACGGCAACGGAACTGAATGAGAGGGCAGGCGCTTACAGTACAAAAATCTTTGCTCAGATTACTATGGGACTTGGGCGGAATTACCTCAATCTTCCGGCACCATCTCCTGTACATGTTTTCCGGCATCCGGGGGAAGTCTCACCGGAGCTGACCCGTGACCAGATCAAATCTAAAATTGAGTCTGTTGTAAAGGCATCTAAAATTGCAAAGGATTCAGGCTTTTCCGGTGTAGAGGTACATTCCATCCACTGGGGGTATCTGCTTGACCAGTTTGCCCTGTCCATGATGAACCACCGTACCGACGAATATGGCGGCAGCCTGGAAAATCGTTTGCGGGCGGCAAAGGAAATTCTGGAAGGTATTAAGCAGGAATGCGGCAGTGATTTTCCAGTCAGCATGCGTCTTGGACTGAAAACTTTTGTGAAAGGATTTGAACAGGCAAGCCTGACCGGTGAGGAGGAAATTGGACGTACCCTGGAAGAAGGGATTGAGATCGCAAAGCTGCTGGAATCCTATGGCTATGATTGCCTGAATGTGGATACAGGTATTTACGATTCTTTCTATTATGCCTGTCCGCCTATGTATATGCCGAAAGGGTATCTGGTGGAATTGGCAGCGAAAGCAAAAGAAGCTGTTAATATCCCAATTCTGGCAGGAGGCCGCATGAATGAAGCGGATATTGCGGAGAAGGCGATTCGGGATGGCAAGATTGACGCGGTTGTCCTTGGCCGTGCGGCTTTGGCAGATCCGGAGTATCCAAACAAGGTGCTGACCGGACATACGGAGAAGATCCGTCCCTGCATTGCCTGCAATCAGGGATGTATCACAAGGCTCCAGCAGGGAAAACAACCTACCTGTGCAGTAAACCCGGCTGCAATGCGGGAAGTAAGGTACGCACTCCGTCCCTGCGTACAGCCGAAAAAGGTTGTGGTCGTGGGCGGCGGTGTTGCCGGTATGGAGGCGGCCAGAACCGCAGCCATGCGTGGGCATAAGGTTTCTTTGTATGAAAAGAATGAGTCCCTGGGCGGTAATCTGATCCCTGGCGGTTCCCATAGCTTTAAAAAAGAGGTACGGGAGTTAAATGCGTGGTATCAGAATGAATTAAAGGCACTGCCTGTGGAAATCCATACCGGGGAAACGGTTACTTCTGGCCAGCTCCGCAATATGGATGCAGATGTGGTCATTCTGGCAGCAGGTTCCGTCCCTGTCATGCCGAAGGTGCCGGGAATAGATGATAAAAAGGTGATTGGCTGTATGGAAGCATTTGCACATCCGGAAAAGGTCGGGCAGAAGGTCATAGTGATCGGCGGCGGCCTGGTTGGCTGTGAAATGGCATTGGACTATGCACAGGACGGTAAAGAGGTCACGGTCGTGGAAGCCCTGCCTAAGATCCTGTCAGCAGGTATTCCGTCCCCGATTCCAAATGGCCAGATGATCCCGGATCTGTTTGAACATCATCATGTGACTGTATTGGAGAACCACCGTCTTTCCGCTGTGGAAGATGGCAGGGTTATTCTGGAAAGTGATGGCCAGAAAAAGGCATTGGATGCGGATTCGGTTGTCATCGCAGTTGGTTTCCGTCCGGTTCCGTCCATGGCACAGGAACTTCAGGGATGCGGTGCCGTTGTTTATGAGATTGGCGATGGCCAGAAGGTCAGCACGATCCTTCATGCTGTGTGGGATGGTTATGAGGTAGGGAACAATATTTAATCTATTTATTATGGTATAAGGCAGAATGCTTTATATAAGGTCAAAAAATTTAAGGAGGCTATTACAATGAGAGCAGAATTAAAGGAATATCAGGCAGTAGAGGCTGCTGCAATGAAGTTTGTCAAGAGTGTTGCTGAGGGCAACAGTGCCTATGCAAAAGAACTTTTTATTGATGAGGCTGTTTTATTCGGCTATCTGGACGGGGAACTGGAGCATGGTTCTATTGAGCAGTTCTATCACAATGTGGATACCGTGCCTGGCGGCGATAATTTCAAGGCCCGTGTGGATGTCCTGATGGTCGAGGAATCCCTGGCTGTTGTCCGTGTGCTGGAAGAAGGCTGGGGCAACCGCATTGATTTCACGGATGTATTGCTTCTGTTGAAGATGGACGGCGAATGGAAATGCGTTGCAAAGGCGTATAACCAGAATTCTAATACCATTCAGAAATAACCATCAGAAATAAACCAGTGTAGGGAGCGGAGAACAGGCGGGTGTGCTGGAAATGATGCCTGCCTGTTCTTTTATATGGTGACTGTATATGTCTGGACTTAAAACCACACAGGAATTGTTGGAGGAGACGCCCATAAGCCATTTGGTCATCTGTTTAGGGATTCCGGCAATGTTCGGCCAGCTTTTCAATATTTTATATAACATTGTAGACCGCATTTTTATTGGTAAAATACCGGAAACAGGAAGCCTCTGCCTTGCGAGTATCGGTGTTTGTGCGCCGGCATTGACAGCCCTGACGGCTTTTGCATTTATGGTAGGGATTGGCGGGGCTTCTTATATGAGCATCAGCCTTGGGCGGAAAGAGGAGCGCAGGGCGCGGGAGATCATTGGAAATGCCTTTTTTATGATTTTAGTTATATCGGCGGCAGTAACTCCCCTGCTTTTACTGAACCGGGAAAAAATACTATACTTGCTGGGCAGCAGCAAAGATATGTACCCTTACGCAGAAACTTATTTTACAATATATGTCTGCGGGACTTTTGCATCGCTTCTTGGATGTGGGATGAACCAGTTTATTCTGGCACAGGGGTTTGCAAGGCAGGGCATGTTTTCAGTGGCACTTGGAGCTGTGGTAAATGTGGTTCTTGACCCTATCCTGATTTTTGGGTGCAGTATGGGGATTGCGGGGGCAGCATGGGGAACTGTTATTGCACAATGCTGTACTTGTGTTTATGTAATCTGTTTTCTGCGCAGCAGGATTATTCCGGTACGCCTGTGCCCAAGCAGGCTGCAAAAGAAGATTGTACTTAGAATCTTGTCCATAGGATGCATGTCATTCATGATTACGATATTGGATAACCTGATCATTATTTTTCTAAATACTTCGTTACGGAAATACGGCGGAGATTCGCAGGGGGATTTATTGATTACCTGTGCTACGGTTATCCAGAGTTTTATGACGATAGTAGCCTGTCCTGCACAGGGGATCACGACAGGATGCGGAACGATATTCAGTTTTCACTATGGGGCAGGAAATGATACAAAGATCCGGCAGGCTTTCCTTTATGTGTTTTTATTATGCGGAGTATACATCGGAACATTGGGAATTGCAGTGCAGGTATTACCGGAGGTGTTTGCAGGATTTTTCTTGAAGGAGTCAGGCACAATACAGTTGACCGCGGGCAGTATCCGTATGTATACGTTTGCATTGCTTGGTATTGCAGTACAGTATGCCTTGGTAGATGGTCTGACTGCAATGGGAAAGGTCAAATATGCGCTTCCGTTGTCGCTGTTTCGTAAAATTGTATATATGATATGCCTTTGCATTCTGCCGTTGTTTCTGGATATACGATATGTTTTTTATGTAGGGACGATATCAGATGCGGTGGGTGCTTTATTCAGCCTGATATTGTTTTGGGGTGCAATCAATCCCAGAATAAGGCGTGAATTGAGTAAAGAAAGGATAGTCAGACATGGACAAATATAATGCCACAGGCAGGATAAAAAAAGCCATTGATACCATATTGGGATTGCTGTTTATAGCGTTATTGGGGTATTCCTTTACAGGCACTCCTTTCCATGAGGTGGCTGGCATTGTATTTATTGCAATGACCATAATTCATAATAGCATCAACATAAAGTGGTATAAAGCAATAAGGAAAGGTATTTATAACAGGAAAAGAAAGATTGCGGTTGCTGTAAATTTTGCCTTAGTGGCAGATATGGTATCTATTTTGTTGACAGGCATTATCAATTCCAGATATTTGTTCCATACAGGCATCCATATGGCGGGCATTGGACGGATACATGCTGTTTTAGCTTTGGCCGGATTTGTGCTGATTGCGTTCCATGTACTGATTCATGCATTTGGCCGCGTACAAAAGAAATATAAGGTACTTCCGGCTGCTCTGGTAATACTAATCTCTCTTCTGGCGGTGCTTATGGATGTATGGCTGCTGCCCTATGTTAAGAGACATTTTCTGACAGTTGAGGTTGATCAGGAAACGGTTATCTCAGGTGAAAGCGTAGATTTTAACGGCAGAAAGATTCTGACCGTATATTTTACGAGGGTTGGCAATACGGACTTTGCTGATGGTGTGGACGCAGTCTCCGGGGCATCCCTGCTGCTCAATGAGAAAAAGGAATTCCTGGGGAACAGCCAGGTGATCGGGCAGATGATACAGGATGCTGCAGGCGGGGATATTGTTTCCATCAACACGAAAGAACATTACCCGTCTTCCTATTCCGATACTGTATCGGCGGCAAGTGAGGAAATGGGGCGTCAGGAACTGCCGGAGCTTGTGGATATGCCGGAAAATATTGATGGGTATGATTTGGTATTCCTTGTGTTCCCATTATGGTGGGATACGATACCGAAACCTGTAGAGGCGTTCCTGAATCGTTATGACTTTTCAGGGAAATCTGTCATACCTGTGGTAACCCATGGCGGAGGCGGTGCAGGCAGAAGCATAGAGGACATAAAAGCAGTGTGCAGTGGGATAGTTGTAGAAAAACCATTGGAGATATACTGCGGCGATATACCATATTGCAGGGAGCAGGTGACAGAATGGCTGAAAGGATTATGAAAGCCGGATTAAAGAATAGGTTTTGGTATGGCTTATTATAAAAACAAGAAGGAAGAAAAAAGGAGGAATCGTTGTATGAGTAAGAAAATTGTTGTTATTACAGGAAGCCCGCGCAAAAACGGTAACAGTTTTGCCATGACGGATGCGTTTATCAAGGCCGCCGAGGAGAAAGGGCATACAGTTACCCGTTTTGATGCCGCCTTGAAAAAGGTAGGTGGATGCCGTGCCTGTGAAACATGCTATTCCATAGGGAAAGCATGTACTTTTGATGATGACTTCAATACGATAGCGCCAGCTATTTTGGAGGCAGACGCTATTGTATTCACGATGCCGGTCTACTGGTACTCTATCCCGGCACAGATCAAGGGTGTCATAGACCGGATATTCTCTTTCGTAGTAAGCGGTAAAGACATTTCTGGCAAGGAGTGTGCGCTGATCACCTGTTGCGAGGAAGAGGATATGTCGGTCATGGATGGAGTCCGTATCCCCATGGAGCGTATGTGTGCTTTGAACAAATGGAAAATGGTTGGCGAGGTTCTGATCCCTGGGGTTCTGAATGTGGGTGACATTGACAAGACGGATGGCTGCAAAAAGGCAGCGGCTTTAGCAGATGAGATTTAAGGAGGGGAATATGGGTAAGAAGATTGTGATTCTAAATGGAAGCCCCAGGAAAGCGGGAAATACAGCAGCTTTGACAGCAGAATTTACGAAAGGCGCAAAAGAAGCGGGAAATACAGTTACAGAATTTTTCCTTGACGGTATGGATATCCATGGCTGCAAGGGCTGCTTTGGGGGCAAAAGCAGCAGGGAATGCCCTTGTGTCCAAAGAGATGATATGGATAAAATTTACCCTGCGGTAAAAGAATGCGATGTGGTCGTACTTGCCACACCGTTGTATTACTGGAATATGAGCGGTCAGATCAGGACTGCCATTGACCGCCTGTTTGCATTAGAGGAAGGCGATGGGAATCTCCTGAGAGGGCATGGCAGAGCTTCGGCACTGCTGATGGCTGCGGAAGGAAATGGTTTCGATGATGTGCTTCTTTACTATGACCATTTGATGGAACATTTGAAATGGAAAAACCTTGGGGCTGTACTTGCCGGAGGGAATGGGCATGTGGGTGAGATTGAAGGGAAACCAGAACTTCAAAAAGCCTACGAGCTTGGAAAATCAATTCGATAACTCAATGAAAGGAAATGCTAATTATGAATAAAATCAATTTACCGCAGGCGGCAAAGCTGACTTCTCCGAATCCGGTAAGCCTTGTATGCACACAAAAGCCGGATGGCTCCACGAATCTTGCTACAGTGTCCTGGTGGACATATCTTTCTTTCAATCCGAACATGATCGGGTATGCTATGGCAAAGACTTCTTACAGCGGAGAAATGGTACGGAATAATAAGAAAGTTATCCTTACAATCCCCGGTACAGAAATAGCCGAAGCAGTGATGGGCTGTGGAAGTACTACAGGCCGCGATACGGATAAAGTTGCCCAATTTGGTATTGAACTTACAGAAGTAGAGGGCAGTGACATTAAGATTCCTGTCCATAGCCGTGTGGCAATTGTATGCAGCATGAAAGAATATCATGAGGTTGGTGACCATTACCTGTATATTTGTGATGTAGAACAGGTTTATGGCAATGAGGTGGAGGAAGCCCTGTTTGCATGGAATGGGTATTCCCAAGTGCGTCCGGCAAAGTAAAGGAGGTTGGTGGGATATTTATTTTGTATATGGGAGTCATTGGAGCGAGCTTGCTGAGTGTGTGGATTGGACATGGATTAGGTATTGCAGTTAATGATGAAATATCTTTCTATATCAAAAATGATTGTATGATGATTGTAAAAAATTATCGGAGTTTTATAGTAAACGCCATAACTATTCTCACTTTGCGTGGAGAGTACCGTAGCAATGACAAGCAGTGTAATGTGTCATAGTAAAGTTTTTAAAGTTCGTTTACTATAAATTGACAAAATTGGCCAGTCTGCCATGTGTGGATTGGCCTTTTTAAGTTGCATTGTCGAAAACTGTCGATGAAGAAAATTGAAAATTTTTAACTTTCTTCTCAAAAACTTTCCGGTTTGGCATGGCGGAAAACGTTCTGGTATAAGCGAGGAGGTGAGAACCAGCCACGATCAAATCTGAATAAAGGAGGGGACTGCCATGCCATCTCCTTCTTATGATGACCGGCTTATAGCCATGTTCGATTCCTACTGCAAAGAGGTGTCGAGGAATTATATTAAAGATTTGGTGCGTAAGAATGAACGCCGGGGCAAATATGTTTCCCATGAACCGGTAGACTATCTGCTTGGATTATTGGGCCATGAGGATGCCTACCCTTCCCATGCCTTCACGTTGGAGGTGGACGGGTATGCCTGCATGGTGGAAAACGAGACTTTATACTATGCGCTGTTATCCTTGAAAGAGCGGCAGAGGGAAGTCCTGCTCCTGGGCTTCTGGCACGGCCTTACGGACGGGGAGATAGCGGAAAAGATGGAGGTAAGCGTCCGGACGGTATACAACCTGCGGCAGCGGGCGTTCCGGGCGGTAAGGGACTATTATGGAGAAAAACCAACAGACAATGCAATTAACAGTGGGGCTGATCCGCCGGGCGGTTAGCGGGGAGCGGGAGGCGCAGGATGAGCTGCTGCGCATCTATGAGCCGTTCCATGATTCGCTCCTGGTCTATGCGGAGGCGGGGCTGGACGGATGTATCCACCACGAAACGAGGGAGGACTGGAAGTCCATGGTGCAGATGCGGATGCTGCAGGCGATCCAGACGAGATGGAGGAGCCTGCTATGAAGCTGCAATGCGACCTATTCGATTTTGCCTATGTGCCGGGGTGGTACTGGCAGCTGGACTGCCTGGCGGAGATGGCGCTTCCGGAGCCGTGGCGGTTCAGGGAGCCGGTGTATGCTACAAAAAATCTGGATACGCCAATCCTGGAGCGGTACATACATTCTATTTTTAAGAAGCAGGCGATTGACTTTAACAGTGAGGGAGACCCGGCGGAGGCGGCGCGGCATTTCCATGTGGAGAATGAGTTCTGCTGCTTCCATACGGGGCTGTATACGGGGAGGTACAAGGCGGTGTACGCCTGCTTTGACCGGAACAAGAAGCCCGCGAGTATGCGGGGGTGGTATTTCCGGGGCTTTGCGGATGAGATGTCGCCGTGGCTGAAATATGTCTCCCCGCTCCCGGAGAGACCAAGCTATCATATGGCGCAGTATGGCGTCAACTACAACCCGGAGTGGCCGATACGGGTAAACATAGACCACATCCTGGGCGATGCGGAGAACGTCTCCCGTCTGCCAGCAGCGATCCGCGAGGCGCATAACCTGCCCCTGCTATTGGAAACGGCAGTAGAGCTGGCGCGGCGGAGGGCTGTGGTGGAGCCCGGCATTGTGGTGCCGCAGGGCTACCAGGGGAGGGTGCAGTATCTTCTGCCGGTCTGTCTGACGGATATGGAGAGGCCCGACCTTGCTATGACCCTCACCATTATGGACGGGTATTATTTAGGCAATACCTGCCTTACGTTGGAGATGGCGTACCTGAATGCCCGCCTTTTGGCGAGGCCGGTCGCCCCGTGGCTTACGGGGCTCGTGATGTAGGAGAAGTTTCATAGCAGGCCATATACTCCCGCGCCGGACAGCGGCGGCTACAGAAAGGGGCGTATATGAAATGCGCAGGAAGAAGGAGGGGCATGGCCATGAGATGACGGAGGAGATGCGTCATGTGTGCTGCCCGGTATGCGGGCACAGGATCATGGACGCGGCTGTAAGTACCCAGACCCAGCTCGTGACCCCGATGGAGGGCCGGTATCCCGATTTTATCATAAAGTGCGGGCACTGCGGCGCGAAGGTCGGGGTGGCGCGGGCTGAAACGCAGGAAAATTGAATACGGAAAAATTAGACCCGCTCCGAGCTGTGAAAGGCCGGGGGCTGACCGGGGCGTCATGCGGCATAACGGCAATTCCGTAAGGGATGTATACGGAAAAGGGAAACGTATGGCTAAACCGGGACAAGGGTCACTCGTTTGTTTGAGCATGATGCACGGAGGGGAGATTTCATTCCTGGAATTATTGGTCGAGCCTCCATGATACCACCCGAAAAATGGTGGAGACGACATTGAGCCTGGCAGGCGGCACTTTTTGTGCTGCTTGTCAGGCTCCTTTTTTTGTCTCCGGCGGCTGGGGATGCCGCCTGCCGGGCTCCGGAAAGGAGAACGGCAGAGATGGAGATCAAGTATGAGTTTGTTACGGGAGAGGTTTTAAAGATCGAGGTGGAGGATGCCTTGGGGGAGGTGCTGTTGGAGTTTGACCGGCAGGAGAAAAATAATGACCGGAGGGGGACCCGCCGCCATATGTCGTTGGACGGGATGGATTTTGAGGGGGAGACGTTCCGGGCGGGGGCGGATACGCTGCGCGAGGCCATGGGGCGGGTGGATACGGAGCGGCTTATGAAGGCTCTGGACATGCTTTCTGCTTCCCAGAAGGAACTGCTGTTAAAAGTTTATTTTAAGGGGATGCGGGTTGCGGATATTGCCCGTGTAGAGGGCGTGAGCGAGGCGGCTGTCCGAAAACGTCTGAAAAAGATTTATGGGAAATTGAAAAAAGTTTTAAGTTAGGGGGTTCGGTTTTGCCTTTCCCGTGGCTATATAGTGAGGGCACTAAATAAATGGCTCTCGGAAAGAGGTGGAAGGCATATGAAACATAACTTGAAGATCAGCGTGGCCAGAGGGGCGGCGTTCCCTCCGGTGCCGGGTTCCGGCGGCATTGTCCGCTGCAGGAAGGTGGCCTTGCGGGAGCGGGTTCTGCGCTGCCTGCTGGGCGAGGTGCGCCGGGTGACGATCATCGTACCCGGAGACAGCGTGCAGGCTCTGTCCCTGCAGGAAGTGCCGGAGGTGGGAAGCCATGGCGGGGCGTAAGGAGCATGGGGCGGAGTTTCCCATGCCGATCAAGGCTGTGCCATACCATCATCAGATGGAGGCGTTCCGCTTCGCCTGTGGGCTGTTCGGCATCCTGCCAGGAGCGGGAAAAGAGTCTGGCAGCAGGGATGCGCCGCCCCGCCAGCCAGGTGCCGGATGTGCGCTCTTGATGGAAATGGGAACCGGGAAGACCCTTACCACGATTGGGATCACCGGGGCATTATCTAACGCCGGGCGCATCCGGCGGGTACTGGTGGTGGCTCCGTTATCAATCCTCGGGGTATGGGAGGATGAGTTCCAGAAGTTTGCAGATTTCCCTTACTGCCTTGTGGTTCTTTCGGGGAACGGCAGCAGGAAGCGGGATACCCTGCGGCATATGGCCGGGGCTTCCCTGCAGGTGGCGGTGGTGAACTACGAGAGCGCCTGGCGGATGGAGAAAGACCTGGGGGCATGGCGGCCAGACCTGATCGTTGTGGACGAGGGGCATAAGATCAAGACCCATAACATTTCCGCCAGCAGGGCGCTGCACCGGCTGGGGGCGAAGGCCGGATTCCGGCTGCTGCTCACGGGGACGGTGATCACGAACAAGGCGGTGGACGTGTTCAGCCAGTACAAGTTCGTGAACCCGGCCATTTTCGGGCAGAGCTTCTATGCGTTCCGGGGGCGGTACTTCGACATGGTGGGGTATGGGAACCATACGCCGGTATTAAAGAAGTCCATGGAGGCGGAATTGATGGAGCGGATGCACAGCATCGCGTTCCGGGCGACCAAGGCGGAATGCCTTGACCTGCCGGAGATGACGGATATCCTGCGGCAGGTGGAGCTGGAACCGCCAGCCCTGCAGATCTACAGGGGGCTGGTAAAGGAAAGTTATGCGGAATTATCCGGCGGAGAGGTGACGGCAACGAACATCCTTACGAGGCTCCTACGGCTGTCCCAGCTTACGGGCGGGTTCATCGGGAATGACGAGACTTCCGCCGTGGAGCAGGTGAGCTGCGCGAAGCTGTCGGCTTTGGAGGACATTTTGGACGGCATTATGGCGGAGGGGAAGAAGCTGGTCATCATTGCCCGGTTCGTCCCGGAGATCAAAGCCATATGCAGGCTGTTGGAAAACCGGAAGCTGCGGTATTCCTGTATTGCCGGGGACGTGAGAGACCGGGAGGCGCAGGTGGCGGCGTTCCAGAATGAGCCGGAGGTGATGGTTTTTGTGGGGCAGATCGCCACGGCGGGGCTTGGCATCACACTGACGGCGGCCTCCACCATGGTGTTCTATTCGCTGGACTATTCCATGAGCAATTTTGAGCAGGCGAAGGCCCGGATACACCGGGTCGGCCAGCGGATGCCCTGCACCTACCTGTACCTGGTGGCGCGGGGGACGGTGGATGAGAAGGTGCTGGCGGCTCTGGGCGATAAGGCTGATCTTGCCCGGACGCTGGTGGACGATTACCGCAGCGGGCGGAACCCGTTTGCATGAGAGGAGGATGTATGGATTCTGAAAAAATGTTTGAGATGGCCGACCGGCTCCGGGGGCTTCGGGACGAGAAGGCGGAGATGGAGAAGCGGTTAAAGGAGATCAATGGGGAGATTGACGAGACGGATTTCCGGCTGTCGGAGCTGATGGCGGAAACGGAGACGCAGAACTTTACCCGTGCGGGGATGATGTTCTGCCTGACCAGCAAGACCCGAGCTTCTGCTATGGCGGGACGCAAGGAGGAATTATTCGCCGCCCTGCGGGGCGAGGGCTTTGGCGACCTTGTGTATGAGACAGTGAACGCCAACAGCCTTTCCGCCTTTGTGAAGGAGCAGATCGAGGAGAATGGGGACGTGCTGCCGGAATGGCTGGACGGGTTAGTGAAGGTGTTTGAGAAGACTAGCGTGAGCCTGCGGAAAGCGGCGAAATAAAAAATCATAGGAGGATTTGTAGAATGGCTAAGAAGAATGCAGCAAAGGAAGAAGTAGCAGTGATGCGTCCGGGGTTCCTTGCCCTGGCGGATTTCAACATGGATCAGACCATGGCGGAGGAGCTGGAAGGTTTGGAGGGCGGTTTCGACCGAGTGAAGATCCCGGCGGGCGGAACTACCATGTTCGAGCTGCCCGGCGATGAGGCGGACGAGCCAGAGGGCGTGAAGGAGTTCTCGGCGGTGATCTTATACCACCATCCCTTGCAGCAGTATTATGCCACGAAGTATACCGGTGGGAGTAACCCGCCGGACTGCGGCAGCTTTGACGGGGTCATGGGGGAGGGCGAGCCGGGCGGCGTATGCGCGAACTGCCCGCTGAACCAGTTCGGCTCCGGGGAGAACAACAGCAAGGCGTGTAAGAACCGGCGCAGGGTGTTCCTGTTGCGGGAGGGCGAATTGTTCCCGCTGATCCTCTCCCTGCCCACCGGCTCCATGAAGGAGTTCTCCCGGTACATCAAGCGGTTGCTCTCCAAAGGGCGGAAAAGTAATTCGGTGGTGACGCGGTTCTCGCTGAAAAAGGCCACCAACAGCAGCGGCATTGCCTATTCCCAGGCGCAGTTTTCCCTTGACCGTCCGCTCACATCGGAGGAGCAGATTTTAATCACGAAGCTGTCCGAGCAGGTGAAGGGGTACAGCCGGACGGTGGGCTTCGATATGGAGGAGGCCGCAGAGCCGGACGTGCCTTTTGTAGACCCGGAGACCGGGGAGGTTATCCCGCCGCTGTAGTGACCGGAATGGTGGCAGGTGATTTGTATGGCAGCAGGGATACCTGTATGCGGATAAGACATTTTTAGAAATAGAAAGTCCATGCGGGGCGGGAATATACCCGCCTGCCCCGCCCATGGACGGTTAGGAGGATTTTATGGGATATGAGTGTGTGACGGCACTTGGGAAGATAAAGGAATATCTGGCGGGGGCGGAGATTGTGGCCTTTGATTTTGAAACCTCGCCGTTGGAGAAGTACCGGGCGGAGGAGCGGGCGGCCTTGGATGCGCATAAGGCGGAGATCACGGGGATGAGCTTTTCCGTATCGGAGGGGAGCGGCATCTATGTGCCTTTCCGGCACCGGGCGGGGCGGAACATCCGTAAACCGGAGGCGGTCATGGAATACCTGCAGGCGGCTCTGTTCGGGAATATGGAGGTTATCAAGATTGCACATAACCTTTCTTTTGAGTCCATGTTTCTGTATGCGCTGGGCGTGGTAGTGCAGGCTCCGGTCTATGATACCATCGCGGCGGCGCAGCTTACCCTAAAGAGCGGCACGGCTTTCCGGGGCTTGTCGGACAGCGGCTTGAAGACCCTTGTGCCGCTGCTGTTCGGGGTGGAGCTGCCGGATTTTGCTACAGTGACAGATGGAAGTTTTTTTGACGAGCTGTCCCCGCAGGATGGGGAGACGGTGCGCTATGCCTGCGCCGACAGCGACTATGCCCTGCGGCTCTATCATCTGTTCAATGACTGGTTTGACCGGTATCTGCCGAAGCACCGGTATCTGGTGGAGCAGGTGGAGAGCCCCACCGCCGTATTTTGCGGGATCATGCGTTATAACGGGCTGGTGTTGGATCAGGCGGCCATGGAGGCAAGGCAGCAGGAGGCTGATGGGCGGATCGCAGAAATCCGGGAGGAGATTGCGTTCCTGATCGGGGACGTGAATATCGGGGCGAATGCCTCTACCTCAGCGTTTAAGAATTATCTTTACAAAGACCTTGGGCTGCCGGTACTTAAGACCACGGCGAAATACCAGGAGGCGGCGGATGACGAGGCCATGATCCTGCTGGCGGACTGGTGCCGGGAGAACCGCCCGGAGCTTACACGGCTCTTTGAGATGGTGCAGGAATACCGGCGGATTGGGAAGATACGGAGCACTTATCTGGACGGGTATCTGCGCCATGTGAATCAGGCAACGGGGCGCATCCACCCGGATCTGATGCCGCTGGGGACGGAGACGGGGCGGTTCTCCGCCAGGAACCCGAACCTGCAGAACATGCCCCGGAAGGGCAGCGACCCGGTGGGCATCCGGCGGCTGTTCGTTGCACCCCCTGGGTGTGCAGTGATGGAGCTGGACTATTCCCAGGTGGAACTCCGGGTCGGGGCGTTCTACTGTCGGGATGAAAAGATGTTGGAAACGTACCGGGGCGGCGGGGATATCCATACGCAGACCACTTCGGTCATCTATCATATCCCGGTGGAGCAGGCGGCGGATAAGAACGGGGTGGACTACAAGGAGCGAAGAACCATAGCGAAGAACTGTAACTTCGGCGTGTTCTATGGGCTGTTCCCCCGTGGGCTGCAGAAGACGTTGAAATTCAAGGCGGGGCTGGATACGCCGCTTAGTGACTGTGAAAATATCATAGCGAACTTAAAGGCCGGGTATCCGCAGCTTTCCCATTGGCAGGAGGCTACAAAGAGGCAGGCCGCCGCCCGCAGGTACAGCGAGACCTGGCTGGGGCGCAGGAGGTACTTGCCGGGTATCGTATCCGAGGACTGGGGCAAAAAGAGCTTTGCGGAGCGGTGCGCCATGAATACGCCGATCCAGGGGACGGCGGCGGATATCATCAAGCTGGCCATGGGGCGGATCGTGGCGGTGCTGCCGGAGTACCCGTGGATTCAGCCGGTGCTTACGGTGCATGATAGCCTGGTATTCTATGTGCCGGAGGAAAGGGTGGAGGAAGCCGGGCGGCTGATTAAAGGCTTGATGGAAAAACAGCCCTTTGCGGAGTTTGATGTGCCGCTGGTGGCCGAGGTGGCAGCAGGCGTGAATTATGGGGAGATGGACGAATGGTAGGAAGAAAAAAGGCGAAATGCCGGGGAGCCGGGTATCGGGATGCGATGCTGGCCAGGCGGCATGAGGGAGGAAAATGGATATGGCTATGAAACGGAATGCGGAGGGGTATCATGACCCGACCGCCTGCGATGCCCTCTCGAACGTGATCCGGGAGGAACGGAGAAAGGCATACCGGGCGTTGGTTTTCATCTGCTCGCCTTATGCCGGGGATATGGAGGGGAACGCAAGGCGGGCGCGGGAATACTGCCGGTTCGCGGTGGCGCAGAATTGTATCCCCCTTGCCCCACATTTATATTTCCCGCAGTTCATGGAGGAGTGCGACCCGGAGCAGAGGAGCCTTGGCATCGCCTTTGGGCTGGTACTGCAGGGTAGGTGCCGGGAGGTCTGGGTGTTCGGGCGGCGGATATCGAGGGGCATGGCGGTGGAGATTGAGAAGGCAAAGGAGCGGAACCTGCGGCTTCGGTACTTTACGGAGGAATGCGAGGAGGTGGGAACGGAATGAAAAAGGCGCTCAATGTCCCGCTGGAGGAGTTCCTGCGCCCGTTCTTCGGGCCATCGGAGCGGATCTGCCTGCGGGTGTTTGACGATAAGAAGGCCGGTACGTTCAAGGGGGCGAAGCTGGAAACGACGCTTTCCGGCCTCCCCGGCCTGATGGATACGCTGAGGAAGCATAACGGGCAGAACCGGGGCATCTATTTTGTGGTGAATTACGGCGGCCATGAGGATGCGGAGATCACCCGGATCAATGCCCAGTTCATGGAGTGTGACGAATTATCCCTGGACGAACAGCTGAATCAGATTGAAGCGTTCCCGCTGGAGCCCTCGTTCATTGTGAAGACCCGCAAATCCCTGCATACCTACTGGCTTGTGCGGGATGCGAAGGTGGAGGACTTCCGGCGGGTGCAGAAGGGGCTGGCGGCGAAGTTCGGCGGGGACAAGACCTGCATCAACGAGAGCCGGGTGCTGCGGCTTCCGGGCCTCTATCACTGCAAGCAGGAGCCGGTGATGGTGGAGTGCATCCATTTCCGTCCGGAGCTTCGGTACACGCAGGAGGAATTGGAGCGGCCCCTGCCGAGGGTGGGGGACGAGCCAGCGCCGCTGGGCATAGTCCCGGCAAAAGGGACGAGGCAGGGACTTTCGCTGGTGCTTGGGCGGTGCGCGTTCCTGCAGCACTGCCGGGAAGATGCGGCGACGCTCCCGGAGCATGACTGGTATGCCATGATCACGAACCTTGCGGTATTCGAGGGCGGCGAGCGGGCAATCCATGAGCTGTCCGCCCCGTATCCGGGGTACAAGGCGGCGGAGACCACGGAGAAGATACGGCATTTCTTAGGGAGCGGCACGAAGCCCATCACCTGCAGGAATATCGCGGAGAAGGGCTTTGCCTGCCCGCGCATGGCGGACGGCTCCTGCACCTGCAAGGCTCCGGCGGCCTTATGTTACCTGCCCATGGGGCTGGATGAGCTGCGGGAAATGCTCGCCGCCGCAGAGGTACATAAGTCCCCGGTAGAGGATGTGCGGGCGGCGAAGCAGTTTGTGAAGGAGGCTTTATACAATATCGAGCCGCTGGATGCGGGGACGTTCATTGAGTATGAATTGAAGGAGCATTTCCGGCTGAAAACCGGGGATGCAAGGGCGTTGTCGTCCTACCAGAAGGAACTGTATAAGGCATATGCGTCCAATAAGGGGAACCGGCAGGCGGCGGAGGACAGCGGGCTGCCGGAATGGTACGAGATGACGGAGCGGGGCGGCCTGCGGTTCCTTTCGGGGATTCTGGCGGACTACCTGGCGGGGAACGTGAAGGCGTTCTACACGGCCAGCAGCTATTTTTTCTATGAGGACGGCGTGTACCGGGAGAGCGAGGACATGATCGCGGCGGCCAAGGTGCGGGAGCGCATGGTTCCCAGGACAGTGACGATGCAGGCCATCAATGATACGGTGGGACAATGGAAGATGCTGGTACGCAAGCCCGTGTCCGAGATTAATAGCAACCCGTTTATCTTAAACCTCCGGAATGGGTTATATCATGTGCTGGACGATACGTTCCGGGCGCATACCCCGGACTATTTCTCTACGGTGCAGCTTAAGGTCTCCTATGCGCCGGACGCGCAGTGCCCGCAGTTCCTGAAATATCTGGAAAGTATGCTGGGCGCGGAGGAGATTTCGTTGGTGCAGGAGATTTTCGGGTATCTGCTGATCCCGGTGAACAAGGCGCAGAAGTCCTTTGTGTTCGTGGGTGCGCCCAATGCGGGGAAGTCCACCCTGCTCAATACGGTGCAGGAGATACTTCTGGGGAGCGAGAACGTGTCGAACATCCCCTGGCAGAACCTGGGTGATCGGTTCAACAAGGCGGAGCTGTTCGGGAAGCTGGCGAATATCTTTGCCGACCTGCCCTCCAAGAGCATTGACGATAACGGGATGTTCAAGGCGCTGACCGGCGAGGACTTCATCACGGCGGAGCGGAAGAACAAAGACCCTTTCTCGTTCCGGCCTTACGCGAGGTTCTTATTTTCCTGCAACGAGATTCCCCGGAATTATGGCGACCGCTCGGAGGGCTTTTACCGGAGGCTGATCATTATCCGGTTTGAGAAGTCGGTTCCAAAATCCCGGCGCGACCCGAACCTTTCGGAGAAGCTGGCGGCGGAGCGGGATGGGATACTGATGTGGGCGCTCTCCGGCCTGAAACGCCTGATCACGGCGGATTATGATTTCAGCGAGACGGAACGGACGCGGGCGGAGCTGGAACGATACCGGGTTGAATCGAACAGCGTTTTGTCATTCGCTAAAATGTATTGTGAGCGGCGGGAGGACGGCTGTGTGGTGCGGGACGATCTGTTCCTGCGTTACAAGGAATACTGCGGCAATGCGGGCATGAAGCCGGTGTCGCAGACGAATTTCAACAAGGAGCTGGAAGCCGGGTATCCGGAGATCGTGCGGGGGCGGGACAAGCTCTCCAAACGCCGGGTATGGAAAGGCATGGCTTATGTGGAGGGAGGTGTGGAGGCGGAATGACCGCTGCCGTGGCCGGGATGACCGGGAAAACCGGGGTTCCCTTATTCCTTGCGCATAAGAACCAGAGAGAGGGAAGGGATAAAAATAAAAGAAAAATATATATAGTGTGTAAATTTCCCGGTATATCCGGTTTTTACGGCATGGGGCATCCGCCCTTTGTATGCTGGAATGTGAGATTGTAGCCGCTGTCATGCGGCATCTGAAAGGGGTTCCCGGCTGTTTCGCCTGGAAGACCCACGGCGGGATGTATGGGACGGCGGGGATACCGGACATTATCGCCTGCGTGGGCGGGCGGTTCTGCGCTTTTGAGGTGAAGCAGCCTTCGGGGAAGCTGACCCGGCTACAGGAGGTTGCGTTGAAAAAGATTGAGGATGCGGGCGGGGTTGCCGGGAAGGTGACTTCGGTGGAAGATGTGAAAAAGCTGCTGGCGGATATGGAGGCTGCCAGCGCAGGGGAGGAAAGGAGAGACATATGATTGCCTGGAAATATTTGAACAAGCCGTCCGCTACGGTGGCGGCCATGCAGGACTATTCTACCATGCGGGAGATCATCAATATCACGCCGCAGGAAACGAAGGAGCTTTATGACCGTATGGTGTCTGTGGGCAGCAGGCGGGTCACGGGAGTACCGGCGGGGTGGAACCCCCAGGCCGGGGAGGAGCGGCTGGTGAAGTCGCTGGATACGCTGGACGTAATCCAGGAGCGGTATCGGCAGGCGGTGGAGTACATGGGCTGGTTCGAGCCCGCATGGGCGACCTTGACGGATACGGAGCAGATGGTGCTGCGGGAGTTCTACATGAACGGGAGCCTGCGTTCCGGGGCGGCGGCACGGCTGCAGGAGCGGCTCAGCTTCAGCGAGCGGCAGATACAGCGCATCCGGGAGAAGGCGCTGAAACGGATGTCCATACTTCTGTTCGGGAAATGAAAGATGGGGTTTTCATGGGGCGTTATTTGCTTCCGGTTATGCTATACTGGTATCGTGGGATAGCGGGCCGGAGGCTGCGGCGGAAAAGATGGCAGTTTAATGGCGTGTTATTTGCTTTCGGCTGTGCTATACTTGTATCATGCAACAGCAGGCCGGAAGGCCGCCATGGAAAAGATGGCAGTTTAATGGCAGGTTATTTGCCTTTAAATGTGCTATACTGGTATCATGAAAATATTGGATCAGGAGGGAGCCTCTGCAGGGATTGCCTTGCGGGGGCTTTCTTTCTGCCCGGAAGGAGGTAGAGCTGGTTATGCCATACAAACCAAAACGTCCCTGCTCCTATCCTGGCTGTCCGAAGCTGACGGACGGGCGGTACTGCGAGGAGCACCAGAAGATTATTACGGCGCGTTACAATAAGCACGAGCGTGACCCGGCCAGTAAGAAGCGGTACGGGCGGGCATGGAAGCGGATTCGTGACCGCTACATAGCCGCACATCCTTTGTGCGAGGAATGCCGGAAGGCGGGGAAGGTGACACCCGCCGAGGAAGTACACCATATCAGGCCGCTGTCGAAGGGCGGCACCCATGCCGAGGGGAACCTGATGGCGCTCTGCAAGCCGTGCCATTCTGAGATCACGGCACGGGAGGGCGGCAGGTGGGAACGCCGCAGGTGAGGGGCAGGGGGGAGGAAAATCTCACTGTCCCGCCCCACGGGTAGCGGGCGGGGGGTATCGCGTGAAAAATCGCGCTTTCAAGTGGGGTATATAGCCCCGGAGCTTTCAAGGGAGGAGGTGGGAGCCCATGGCGAACGGCCACGGCGGCGCACGGATCGGCGCGGGACAGAAGAAAAAGGCATTGTCGGATAAGCTGGCGGAGGGCAATCCGGGGAAGCGCAAGCTCACGGTCATGGAGTTTTCCGATACCGCCGACCTGGAAGGGGAGCAGATGCCGCCGCCCCGCGAGTATCTGGCGGCGCAGCAGAAAAGCGGCAGGGAGCTGTTGGCGGTGGAGATTTACGAGCGTACATGGGAATGGCTCCATGAGCGTGGCTGCTCCCAGCTGATACCGGCGCAGATCATCGAGCAGTACGCCATGGCGATCTCCCGGTGGATTCAGTGTGAGGAGGCCATTTCCGAGTATGGTTTTCTGGCGAAGCATCCGACCACGGGGAACGCCATTCCCTCGCCATATGTCTCCATGAGCCAGAGCTTCTCCAAGCAGGCGAATAACTTATGGTTCCAGATCTATCAGGTGGTGCGGGAGAACTGCTCCGGGGAGTACAAGGGGGCAACGCCCCATGACGATATGATGGAGCGGCTGCTCAATGCCCGGAGGGGCGGTTAAAATTATGTTTTAATCCCATGCTGCGGGAGCGGCGGGGAAATCAGGTAAAAGAACGGAGCGAGCGGAACAGAGGTATCCGCCCTTTTTTAGTCGGGAGGCGGTTATGAATATCTTACAGTTGTCTATGGATGAGGTGCATCCATACGGGAATAACCCAAGAAAGAATGACAATGCCGTGGAGGCGGTGGCGGCCAGCATTAAGCAGTACGGCTTCCTCGTGCCGCTGGTAATCTCCAAGGAGCATGAGATCATTGCGGGGCATACCAGGTACAAGGCGGCGGGGAGGCTGGGCTTGAAGACGGTTCCCTGCGTGATCGCGGACGAATTGACGGAGGAGCAGGTGAAGGCGTTCCGGCTGGCGGACAACAAGGTGGGGGAGCTGGCGGAATGGGACGTTGACCTGCTGCCTTTGGAGCTGGCGGACATTGCCCAGGATATGACGGTGTTCGGGTTCGAGAGCATTTCCGAGGACGAGTTCGGGGAGGAGTTCACGCTGGATTCTGGGGAGAAGAAGCCCTACCAGCAGATCAGCCTTACTTTGCATGACAAGCAGGCGGAGCTTATCATGGCGTGCATTGAATATGTGCATGAGCATGAGGAGGTGGGGGAGACTTTCGGCAATGAGAACCGGAAGGGGAACGGCGTGTATGAGGTGGTGAGGCAGTGGGCAGAGCAAAGGAAATTAGTCTGAAAGTGGTTCCGGGGAAGGTGGCCAACCCGTTCATGCGGCGGCACCATTACAGCGGGACGGTGGTAAATAACAGCTGCCTGCATTTTGGGGTGTTCCTGGATGGGCGGCTCCATGGCGTGATGAGCTATGGGCCGAGCCTGAACAAGTCCAAGATACTGCCGTTAGTGGCGGGGACGGGCTGGAATGAGTACCTGGAGCTGAACCGGATGGCCTTTGACAGCGTATTGCCGCGCAATTCAGAGAGCCGGGCAATCTCCATGAGCATTAAGCTGTTAAAGAAGTATGCGCCCCATGTGAAGTGGATCATCAGCTTTGCGGATGCCTGCTCCTGCGGGGACGGCACCATTTACCGGGCGAGCAATTTTGTCCTCACCGGGATCAAGGAGAACGAGGCATTGTGCCTGCTGCCGGATGGTTCCAAAATCCATAAGCTGACACTGGAAGCGAACCCGCTGGCTCCAAGGAAGGAGCTGGGGGGACGTTCTTTTTTTGATGTGACGGACGGGAATTTCAGCTGGGGGAGGTACATGGAAGCAGCAGGCGGCACGTTGCTTTCCGGGTATCAGCTCCGGTATATCTATTTTATCGACAAGGCGAAACGCAAGGATTTGACGGTGCCGGAGATTCCCTTTTCCCGGATTGATGAAATAGGGGCGGGGATGTATAAGGGCGAGAAAATGTCGCTGGCCGTGCGCCATGCGGGGAAGGAGGCCGCCTATGGGGAGGGCGAAGGAGATTGTGATGAAGGTGATCCCGGCGAAGGTGGCAACGCCGTTCATGAAGGCGCACCATTACAGCGGGAAGGTAGTGAATAACAGTACTCTGCACTTTGGAGTGTTTTTGGACGGGCAGCTCCATGGGGTGATGAGCTACGGGCCGAGCCTGGATAAGTCAAAGATTATCGGGCTGGTGAAGGATACCGGGTGGAATGAATTTCTGGAACTGAACCGGATGGCTTTTGACAGTTATCTTCCCCGCAATTCGGAGAGCCGGGCGATTTCCATGAGCATCAGGCTGTTGAAGAAATATGCGCCGCAGATCAAATGGGTGATCAGCTTTGCGGATGCCTGTTCCTGCGGGGATGGGACGATTTACCGGGCGAGCAATTTTGTGCTTACGGGGATTAAGGAAAATCTGAACCTTGCGGAGCTGCCGGATGGGAGCCGGGTGCATAAGATGACGCTGGCCAGCAACCCTACTTCCCCACGGAAGGAGCTGGGCGGGCTTACGTTCTTTGACGTGACGGGCGGCACTTACAATTTCAGGAAATACCTGGACTATGTGGGGGCAACGCCGATCCCCGGCTTCCAGCTCCGGTATATCTATTTCATTGATAAGACGAAGCGGAAGGATCTGACGGTGCCGGAGATACCGTTCTCGAAGATAGATGAGATGGGGGCGGGGATGTATAAGGGCGAGAAGGTGTCGCAGGCTTCCCGCCATGTGGATGCGCCGGGGTGATCCCCGGCTGCTGTTTTCAGCATATGTCTGGCTCAAAAATATGCGGGCATGAAGAACAGAATTTTGCGCAGGTAGGTTAATGGAAGGCTGCCCGCCAGCCGGTGGGAGGTGGTGGTTCGATTCCGCCTCTGCGCTTTTGTGAATGCTAGTTTTCTGTGAATGGGATGGTGATTTGTAGGAATGGTTTGCGCGGGGAGGCTAATGCAGGCCGCTCACCGATCGGTGGGAGATGGCGGTTCGATTCCGTCTCCGCGCTTTTGTGGACGATAGCGTTATATTCCAGGGCTTGCCATGCCGCCAGGCGTGGGGCTTTGGGGAAGGGTTGGTGCGTATGGAGAGGTGGCAGTTGACGCAGTTCCAGAGCCTGCCGCTGGATGTGAAGATTGCAAAGAGCAGGCTGCGGATTCGGGAATGGTATGAGCATTATGAAGGGCAGGTGAACGTGAGTTTTTCTGGGGGCAAGGATTCCTCGGTGCTTTTGCATCTGGTGCGCTTCCTTTACCCGGAGGTGCCTGCGGTGTTCTCGGATACGGGGCTGGAATTTCCCGAGATACGGGCGTTCGTAAAGACCATACCGAACGTGGTGTGGCTCCGCCCGGAGCTTACGTTCCGGCAGGTGGTGGAGAAGCACGGGTATCCGGTGATCAGCAAGGAGCAGAGCGAGTGGATTCATAGGATACGGTGCGGGGACAGGAATGTGTTCCGGGAGAAGTTCTACGGGATCAGGCCGGACGGGCGGGAGACGCGGTTCAAGCTGGCGGAGCAGTGGCGGTATCTGGTGGACGCGCCCTTTAAGATTGGGGCGGGGTGTTGCAATGAGATGAAGAAGAAGCCGCTGAAAAAGTACGCGAAGGAGACGGGGAATTTCCCGTTTATCGGGACGATGGCCTGCGAGAGCCACCTGCGGGCGCAGCAGTGGCTGAAGACCGGGTGCAATGCTTTTGAGGCGAAGCGTCCCATTTCCACGCCGCTCTCGTTCTGGCTGGAGGAGGATATCTGGGCGTATATCCGGCGGTTCGGGGTTCCCTACAGCCCGGTGTATGATATGGGGTATGAGCGCACGGGCTGTATCTTCTGTATGTTCGGGGCACATTTAGACGGGAGCCCCAACCGGTTCCAGCGTCTGCAGCAGACCCACCCGAAGCTGTGGCGGTACTGTATGCGGGATTGGGATGCGGGCGGCCTGGGCTTGCGTTCCGTGCTGGAATATATCGGGATTCCCTATGAATGCTGCCATATGTGATTTCCCATGGTTCCCTTGCTTTTTGGCGGTTTTTGGGGTAATTTGCTGTCACATTTTTGTGGAAAGCGAGGGAAGTTCATGGAAAAAAAGTATTTGAAGGTGGGTACATATGTGCCGGGGACGGAAGAAAAAGGGCCGGTGATCCAGAGGGATTATTACCGGCAGGGGTGGATTTTCAAGGACGGGGAGGCGTTCCTTTCCCATGCGGATCAGGTCTGCTATGTGCCGGAGCTTTCGGACGGGGGATATACCCGGCAGGATTTCATGGAACTGTGCAATGGGCAGGAGGATTTCGCGGTGGAATGCTTCCGGGCGGTGGACTGGCAGTGCCCGGAGACGTGGGTGGATGAGCAGTACCGGGAGGACGGATGGGGGTACTGCCCGGTATGTGGGAAGATATATGATATGGCCGGGGAGGCGTGCGCCTGCCCGGTATGCGGGTGGAACCCGGAGGAGGCAGGAGAGAATGGAGATTCGGAAGGTGGATGCCGGGCGGCTGAACCCGGCGGCGTACAACCCCAGGCGGGACTTGAAGCCGGGGGATAAGGATTATGAGAAATTGAAACGCTCCATTGCGGAGTTTGGTTTCGTGGAGCCGGTGGTCTGGAATGAGCGCACCGGCTTTGTTGTGGGCGGGCACCAGCGGCTGAAAGTGCTGCTGGATATGGGCGTTACGGAAATCGACTGCGTGGTGGTGGATATGGAGCCGGAGCGGGAGAAAGCGCTGAATGTGGCGTTGAACCGTATCCAGGGCGACTGGGATGAGGGGAACTGGCGGAGGTGCTGGCGGATATTGATGCCTCCGCCTTTGACGTTTCCTTTACCGGGTTTGACGCGGAGGAGATGGACGCGCTGATGAATAAGTTCTATTCGGCGGATGCCGAGGAGGACGGTTTTGACCGGGAGGCGGCTGCGGAAAAGGTGGAGGCTTCCGGCGGGGCGGTTACCATGCCGGGGGATATCTGGCAGCTTGGCGGCCATAGGCTTCTGTGCGGCAATGGGGCGGATGCCGGGGCAATGGGGCTCCTGATGGGGAAGGAGCGGGCGGCCTGCGCGGTCTGCGCCCCTCCGGCGGTATCCATGGAGGAATATAAGAAGGACGGCATGGAGCCCTGGATTTCCCGCATGGGTGATGCGGTGTCCCTGCTCTGCCGGTATGCGGATATCGTGTGCTGGAATGTGGACGATCTGTTCTCTACGGGCTCCCAGTATATGGAGCCGGTGGCATTTGAGAGTATGAAACTGTTTGCGGACTGCAATTTCCGCCCGCTGTGGATTCGGGTATGGAAGAAGCAGGGGATCATGGCCCGCGCTGGCTCGGCGCACCTTAGCAGCGCGAAGCCCCAGAAGCAGTTTGAGTATGTGGCGGCTTTCGGGGGCGGCGCGGATGAGGAGGTCAACGAGCAGGAGTATGGCTGGGTGTCGGCCTTTGCCGCCCACAGCTACCGGTTCGTGAAAAGGCTTACCAAGGAGGAGCGGCGGAAATGGGGGTATGCGGGCGTGTGGGAGATTGCGTCCATGCCTGCGGGTTCGGACGGTGTCCCTATGGTTCCGGTGGAGCTGCCATGGCGGTGCATGAAGATGCACTCCGATCCGGGCGGGCTGGTGCTTGACCCCTTTGCCGGAGGCGGCACGGTGCTGATTGCCGCCGAGCAGAGCGGGCGGCGGTGCTTTGCCATGGAGGGCGACCCGCTGAAATGTGACCTGATCGTGATGCGCTGGGAGCAGTTTACTGGGGAGAAGGCGGTGCGGCTTGGGGCGGCGGATGCCGGTGCAGAGAGCGCAGGGGATTAGCCGTTCCGGAGCCTGCCCTTTTGGAGCCGGGCGGGGTTCGGCTTTCCGAAGCAGGCTTTGGGGCTGTATCAGGAAATGGCGGCGTGTATCCGCTGCGCAGGGCGGCTGGATAGCGGATTCCCGGATAGAAAATAAGGCATATTTTTTGAAAGTTGAGCTTGTCTTTTGGGGTGTTCCAGAGTAATCTCTGGTCACATCAAAAAAGGAGGTCAATTTCATGACAATGTTAGATTGGGTAGGCAGCTTCAATAACGAGTATTTCAATTCCCTGATCCGGGAGTATACGGACAAGGGGCAGAGGCCGGAGAGCTTCGGCATGAGCCGCGCCATCATGGCGTACCTGGATACCAACGACAGCGGGGTTGCGGAGTTCATGGTAGGGGATATGCCCTTCCTGCAGGATATGGACGGCTTCATGGAGGCGGTGGAGGCGGCGGGCATTACGGAATTTCTCCTCTGCGATAATTCCACCGGCCTTATGGAGAGCCTGCATTACCTGCTGGGGCATGGCTGGGCGGTAGGCGGAAGCTGTGAGCTGGAGGTTAGCCATCATACTACCCTGCGGGGGCTGCGCATGAAAAAGGCGTGAACGCTGCGGGCAGCAGGGGCGGGAAAGGTTCGGGGACGGGCTTTTCCCACCTTTGGGGCTTGCAACCGCCGCATTTTCAGGGTAATCTGTCCTGACACCAAATAGGAAAGGGGGTTTTTGCTATGGCAATGGCTACGGATCGGGAATATGCCGACATGGTGGCGGGGCTTGTTTATATCCGCCGGACGGGGCGCTGCCTTGTGCGTCTGCCGGATTGGAGGCTTGCGGTCTCGGATGAGGATGCCGGGGACGTGGAATATGTGAACGAGTGCCTGGGGATCGTGCTGCGGGGGCTGGGCGTGAAAATGGAAAGTTCCATACCGCCCGGCTGGGAGGAATTTAGCGCGGCTGGGCGTTACCGCTGGTGCGCGGGGCTGGCATCCCGGCAGGCCGGGCGGCTCCTCCGGGGGCTGCGGCTCGGGCGGATCAGGAGGCGTATGGTATCGCACAATGACTGGTGCAATGTGGACTGTGCGGAGACGCATCTGCGGGATCTGGCTTCCTGCGGGGCGAAAAGAAAGGGGCGGTTTGGATGGCATTTCCGAGGAAAGAGGTAGTCGAGGCGGTTCGCGCCCGGTATCCGATGGGTACGAGGGTGGAGTTGGTCTCCATGGATGACCCGTATAGTAAATTGAAGCCGGGCGACCGGGGAACCGTGAAGTCCGTGGATGATACGGGGACGGTCTTTGTGGGCTGGGACTGCGGTTCGGGGCTTGGAGTGGTATACGGGGTGGACAAGATCCGTATCCTGGAAGGCGGTGATTTTGAATGAGCGGTGTTTTCCATGAGGGGCGCTGGTACGAGGGGACGGGCATGGCCTGTAGTATCTGCGGGAATCCGGTGTATGGGTCGGATCTTCTGCCGGAATACAGCTACCAGTGCTTCCACTGCGATATGGATATGTATCTTTTTGAGGCGTTTGAGCGGGGCAGCGAGTACCTGCAGCCGGTGATGGTGGCGCGTCCGGTGGGCGGCGTTACGCTGAATGAGGGGCTGGAATATCTGCTGGATGGCGATGGGAAGCCCCGGATATTTGCCTGCCAGCGGGAGGCGGAGGATTACCTGCTTACGGCTGGGCTTACGGAGGCAGGCCTGGGAGCGGTCTATTTTGTGGAGGTGAATGGTGAGGATGACGATGAAGAATGATAGGGGCTGTGCGTTCAAGGTCGTGGATGCGGGCGGGGTTCGGTATTATACCAGCCCGGAGGTTCTGGGGCTTGCGGATTTTGCCC
>OFGG01000607.1_pt1 | contig 29211 bp, 25 predicted proteins | sample 1521701 | NCBI WGS metagenome assembly OFGG01 (sample SAMEA3504081, study PRJEB24116) | mouse gut metagenome | biome: mouse gut; feature: mouse-associated habitat; material: faeces | place: Denmark | collected 2011
GGCGGCTTTGATGTCGCAGCGGCATTTCCATGAAGCTCTGCCGCAGGGGCGCTTGGTTTCCTCTCCGCACTGTGCCGGTTTTGGCTTTTATACTGTGCACCGGCTACATTTACAGTTAACCCACGGTTAATCATTGAAACCACAAAAGCTGCCGGGCAAGGGCAGCTTTTGACATCCGGCGGCAAGGAATTCCAGGGTTCCCCCGTATCTTCAAAGCCCCGAAAACTCCATATTGACGGATTTTTCCGTAAACCCGTATTTCTCATACATGGCCCTGGCCCCTGCGTTCCTGGCATTGACCTGCAGCTCCAGACCGTCATATCCCCGCTCCCTGCACAGCTCCAGCAATGTGTCGAACAGTCTGCGTCCGATGCCCTGCCCCCGGTAGCGCTCCTCCACCGCCATGGAGTCCACGAACAGCACGTCCCGCTCTTTTACCGGGCCGCCAGAGATATGGCGGACAAGGTAGATCAGCAGTCCCACCACTTCCCCCTCCAGGTCTGCCACTAAGACCTGCTCCTCCGCCAGATGGGCCAGGTATCTGTCGCAGGGCAGTATGGGATCCATATCTACATAGATATCCGGCCTCCAGCACACATGCATCCTGTGTACCTGTTTCATGATCCGTTCCACTGCGTCATAGTCCTGCTCTGTTGCCAGCCGTATTGTTGCTGTATTTTCTGATTTCTTTCCTTTTTCGTGCATCATGTCACTCTTCCTTTTCGCTATCCAATACCAGTAAGATTTTATTGATTTCAGCATTCACGTCCCTGCGGCAAGTATATTTTTCTCAATCCAATGGGCCACACCGTCCTCATCGTTGGACCATGCGACACAATCCGCAGCGGCCTTTACATCCGCAACCGCATTGGAGACAGCGACTCCCATACCGCATATTCGAAGCATTTCCATATCATTTACATCATCGCCAAAAGATACAATATCGTCTAAAGGGATATCCAACCGCTTTGCCAACTCCACGATTGCCTGTATCTTGCCCGATTTTTCCGGCAGGAAAGCGTACCAGTCCTCTCCCCGATAACCTTGTAGGCGGCAATGATTTCTATCTGCAATTTCTACCGCCACGCGGCTATCGAGAAGTTCCGCCACGATTTTATTGACCGGGCCGGATAGGGGCTTCTCATAATCACAGAAGACGGCTTTATATAGCTTCTCCGACTCCGATATGTGATGACTGTTCCAAAAGACTCGACGTCCTGATGCCACTGTTATTTCCGTATCTGGATTCTGTCCTTTCAGCTCTTGTATAATCCGGTTCGCATCAGCCGTATCCATGCTACAGCTGTAAACTTGTATCCCACGCTGATGGATCAGAGTCCCATCCGTAGTGATTTCGTAGTCCGGTTGGATTTCTTCTATGTACCGTTCTGCCCCTATCCAGTACCGGGCAGTGGCAATCGCGATAAGGATTCCTCTGCTCTGGCATGTTTTCAAAATCTGCTTTGTATATCCTGATATGCTGCCATCAGAATGCAGCAGCGTGTAATCCAAATCCGTCAAAATCATTTTGGCATTCATACTTTTAACCCTTTCAGATACTCCTTCTGCTCCGCCGTCACCCGGTTGCTCTCGCGGGCTTTCTGTATGGCCTTGTTGTGCGTCCAGGCATCCAGCCGCCTCTCCTCCAGGAACGGAACCACCGTCTCGTACTGCTTGGCCAGGGCCGTGGCGAAATACCATGCCCGCATCATGTTGACATAGTACTCCTCCGAACGGATTGCCGCCACCCACTCGGGGTACTCCGGCCGGGACACCTCATCCAGATAGAAGCGCATCAGCATCCCTATTCCGAAGCGGACAGTGTAGGTCTCCGTGGAGGAAATCCACCGGCGGATAGGCTCCAGAAGCTTGTCTGTGTGTCTGGCGAACACTTTCGGAGCCATCATGTCGCAGGTGGCCCAATTGTCGATGTAAGGCAGGAAGCGCTCCGTCTGCTCCAGGCATTCCCCATAGTCTTTAAACTGCTCTACGATAAAGGCATGGACATTATCTTCGTCATAGTATTTATGGGGGAGCTGTCCCAGGAATTCCCCAATCCTGGGGTCTTTCGCCCATTTTTTTGCCAGCGTGCGCACCTGCGGGGTGCGTACGCCGATAATCTTCTCACGTGCCACGGTGGGAATCAGTTTTGCGTGGAAGTCCCTGTAGCCCTCGTCCTGCAGTTCCCATAATTCAGTTTGTATCCTATCGGCTATGCGTCCTCCTGTCTGCTCTCCCATTTGCCCCTTATCCTCTCCGCCCAATCTTCCGGCCATGCATCTGCATCCTGCAGCCAGTCCTGTCCGTCCTTCTGCGGATTCCGCAGAAGCTCAAACCACCTATCCAAATCCCCCAGGAGCCTTCTACTCCGCCAGGCTCCCATAAAACTCCACCGCGCCGTCAATCTCACTCTGTGTGGGATGTCCTTTGGCGATGCCCCCAATCAGCTTGAACGGCCCGAAGGTGTCAAAGCCGCGGCATCCATAGACTCCGAGCACCCTGCAGCCCCTGGCTCTGGCCTTCGCCGAAACCGAATTCGCGTATTTCCCGCTGTCATTTCCGCAAGTATAATGGAAAAAAGAGCCTTTCCAGGAAAAATACGTCTTTCCCCTTCGGCAGAGAATCGTCCACGAACCGCTCCGCGGCCTCATAAAATTTTCCGAAGGCCACGCCGGATGCTATGCCAATCCTGTCATAGGCGCTCAAATCCATCGTGGCGGCTTCCTCCACTGTCGCTGTCCGGATTCCATATCGCTTCGCCACCGCATCCACCAGTTTTTTGGTGTTTCCGTGATGGGTGGACTCATAGATGAGAATCGTTTTCATTTCATGCCTCCTTTTGGCTTCGTCAGGTTCCTTCTCTATCGATATCCCGCCTTCTTCATCTCCATGCCGAAAGCCTTCTTCGACAGGTTCGCACGTCTGGCGGCTTCGTCCGCTTTCAGGAGGCCGTCATTGACCAGAGCGCACAGGGTCTTGAGGGTCCCCAGCCGTTCGCCCTGTTCGATGCCCTGTCTTTGGCCCTGCTTTCGCCCCTGTTTCCGGCCTATCTTTACGCCCTTTTCCATTTCATGCCTTTTGATGTCCTCCAAAGCTTTGCACATGTCTGTCTCCTCCTCCCCATTGTCCTGGTTCCATTCATACTGTAGACGGCTCCTGATGTCCCCGATGTTCGTGAACACGTCGATCACATCCACCGCGCTCCTGGGTATCCTGGCGAAGTATTCCCGGTTCTCCAGGATATACTGCTCATACTGCTTCCTGGAGGACGTGCATTTCAGTATCCCCAGCACGTACTTCAGGTCGGAGCCCATCCTCCTCAAATCTTCGTCCGGTATGGACCGCATGGGGATCATGGCCGTCCGGTAGTTTCCCACCAGCCTGCGGAGCCTACGGGGCAGCGGCGACATGTCCCGCATCATGCCCTTCAGGGTTTTGGGCCCTTTCCACTCCTTCTTCCCCCAATACAGCATCAGGTCCACCACAGGCTCCAGCACGTCGCCCTTGCGGAAGCGGTATTTGAAGTCGTCCTCCGGCCCGTATCCCGCGCCGCTTTCCTCGTTCCCCTCCCGTATGGCCTCTATCTCCCTTCCATAGCAAGGAATTGTCCATGACAATTCCTGGGCAGTCCATCTCCATCAGACGCCAGGGATAGGTCAGGTTCACGGTCTGCTGGTTCTCTATTCCCAGCAGGAAGCGCACGCCCCAGGCCCTGGCCTCCCCCAGGTAGTCCCTCTCCCGGAACGTCAGCCTCCCCTTCCTGTCCCGCATCGGCAGGAACCCGTCCCGCTGACGGCACTCCCAGTCCACCGGCAGCTCCTCCCTCAGATAGTATTCCAGTACCGCGCGTATCCTGTCCGGGCGCTTCATGTACGCCCGCAGCGCATTGTTTGGTCCCCCCATGGCCTTCCTTTCCGCAGGGGGCGCGGATGACGGTACAGCGCCGGAGGGCCCTCCTCTGCCGGAGCCCGCTCCCTTCCCCTGCCTATGTCGAATCGTTGGTCTTAAGCAGGGTGTTCTGAATGATAGAATGTCAGAAATTATAGTCCCGCGCTGCCTGGCGCGGCCCGAATGTCCTGCTTGCCGAATCTCTCCGGGGCTGCCGCCCCGTCTGATGGATTCAGTATAGCACAACTTTTTCCCCGGGGCAAGTTATACCTGAAAAATCTCGATGCAAAATCTTCGATGCAATCAGTTGCCGCCTGCTTTTCAGGGCCGCTGCTATAATTCAATGCTATTCAATATTGCATTGTCCATCATACTATGGTAAGATGGAGTCACTTCTGAAATCCATGCCAGTTCTAGTCAAATTACATATGTCAACCGCTATAAAGAATATAGTCGTACGGAAGAACGACAAAGGGGAATGAATCAAAAAATGAAGCCACGATACGGGAAGCCATGTTCATGACATGGACGAACTTCGACTGCATGGATGTCCTTCCTGTTTCCGGCTTTCAGGGCTTCAGCAGGTCTCTGGAGAGCGAGGCCTTAAAAGAGCGGGAAAAATACGACAGCCGCCAAAAACTTTTTCTCTATCCGGTCAGCGCAGAACAAGGTTTGCTATCTCCCGAAAACGCTGAAGGTCTACCGTTAATCATGCTGACAGTCCTGGATTTAGAGAAGCCTCCCCATATAGACACTGCTTCTTATAATGAGATACTGTGCCAGTGCCTGGAAGCCAGCCTGAAGCCGGAAGAACACGTAAAAGGACAGCTCTACGGTTGTCTCTCCATCTATGACTATGCCCTTGTCCTGCGCGGGAACAGTTACGCTGCACTTGAGCATATGCTGGCCGTCTATCGCAGAAGCCTCATCAACGCCGGAATCTACTTCCGGAAGACATACACCATCTCCGGGCTGAACCTGGAACAACGCCATGCGTGGAAGGAGCCGTCCGACCTCAGAGTGTCCGTCCGCTTATCCTGTTCCTCACAGATAACAGTAGAGCACTTCCAAAATGACGACCGGATAAGAGAAGCCTTGAAGGAGGGCTATGAGGTCTTTTCCGTGCTGGGGAAATACGACTATGATATTGTAGGAGAAATCCGTGATACCGACAAATTCGTACAGCTCTTCTGGGATGAAGGCGCGCTGTCCCCTGCGAACACAGGCATCCATAAGACCAACACCCGCTTTATGTTGCAGGAGCGCTGGGAGCCTTCCCAGGAATCGCCCATTTCGGTTGGGAATCTTCAGACCGCTGAGGCAGTGCTGAATAATTTCATCTCCCGAAAAGCAGCATTGACCCGTTTGTGCTCCAGCATCCAGGAGTCCCTGTTACGCCTGATTCTCCGTCTCTTCCAAGCCAGCACATCCATCAATGATAAAAGGATGCGCGAGAATCTATGGGATGCTCTGGACTGTTTTCTGGACTTTCTGAACATTCATCAGGCAGAGAGCGATCAGCAGGATGAATTTGCCCGGATAAATTTCATCCGGGCAGGCTGGAACCGGCAGAAAAGGAACGCTGCCTACTTTTGGAGCATGTCACGGGTCATGGCGCAGATGCTGAAAGCGTATATCGCCGATGGCTATATACCGACAGAGGAAGCCTCCCCTATGGAATCTTTCCTGAAGATTCTTGGCCCGGAGGAATCGGAAGGGGCAAAGTTCGACCAATATCGGAACTCCGTATGCCAATACTGCCAGAGCATCTTGATCCGCTGTACTTATGACTACAATGGAAAAATGCAGATTCCTCATAGCCATGCAGGCACATTGCTGAACAAAGTCGAAGACCTCTCCGTCATCCTCCAGAAGATATATGAGGAATCCATAGCGGATATCTTCATGATTCATGTTCTTGGAATCGATGACCTGGATGAATATCTTCGAATCCAGCATGCTTATTATGAGCATATCAACAGAAGTCCGGGAAGCCTCCCTCTGGCGAATATCTCCAGGATCATTGCGGTGAGCATCGTGATCAGGAAATGGGATTCTAGGGACTATGAAGGCATCAAGGAAAACTTCAGCAAAATCTGTGATAGCCATCGGAATGATGACATGGAACCTATGCTGAGAGAACTGAAAGAATATGAAAGGTACTATATGATAGAACCATTGGTCGTTTTTTTAGACCAGGTTGTAGAGAAGGGACTGGGGGCTCTGCTCCGGGAGGAAGGAATCTCCGGCATCTGCGAACAGCTCAGACAGCATTATCAGAATCTGAAGACTGGCAGCTTCGCGGCATTTCTGGATTTCATTGATAACAGCATATAAAGAAAGGGCTGATGTCACAGCTTTAGGTGACAGACAGCCCCTTTTTTATTCATCCTCTCTGCCCCGCCTCCCCAGGGACACCCGCCGCGCTCCCTACCGGCACCAGCATCCCATGTATCACATACCTGGCGTCCTCGAAATCATAGGCGCAGGTGGAGAGCAGCACGTACTTCGCCGCCCCGTCCGGCTCCATGTCCGCGGTAAAATCTGACCTGCCCTGGACTGTCTCCAGGTACTCGTCGAACTCCCCGCTGGCCCCCTCGAATATCTGGTAGGTGTCCGAGCCAGCGGACGCGGTGTAGCCGCTGAATACTATGATTTTGTAGTCCTGCTCCGGCGTCAGGAGCCACATCACCGGATGCTCCTCGTAGAAGGTCTGATCCGCGTATTCCGCAAGCGCGGCGAACATGGAGCCGTTCTTCATGTGGTGCCCGTAGATGACCGTGTTGGCATCCGCGAAGCCCGGGCGGTTCTGTACCTCCATGAAGATAGCGCCGGAATTGCTGTCCGCGCCGTCAAAGCCGTGGTGGAGATAGAACTCATTGTCCTCCCCGCGGACCACCGGGTAGTTGATGGGCGTGTCCTGGCAGTAGATCCACCCGACAATGTCGCCGTTCACGGCCCGCAGCCCATCGAAGTCCACACTAATCGGCGCAGTCTCTGTGCCCACGCTCCCCGGCGCAGAGCCCCTCTCCCCGGCGGCATCCTCCGCCCCGGTAGCCAGCGCCGTAAACTGCTCCGCGGTGTCGTCGTATGATTTATCGCTTATATAATATCTGTACAGCGTCATTCCGATGGAGGCCATGGAATACAGGAACACCCCCGCCACTGCCAGCACCACAACCCTTCTGATCCATTTTCCCATATGTCCCTCCTTCAGCCCTAAGGCATGCAACAGGCATCCAGGCTCCAGGCCGACAGGCCATCCATGTCCCTCATCCAGCCCTAAGGCACGCAGCAGGCATCCAGGCTCCAGGACAACACGCCATCCATGTCCTTCAACGAGCCCTAAGGCACACAGCAGGCATCCAGGCTCCAGGACAACACGCCATCATCCATACCTCTCCGTCAGCCCTGCCTCCCCCGCAGCACCCCGGCCAGCATGTGGAACATGACGCCGCACAGCACCAGCAGCGCCGCGTAGAGCTTCCCCACGTTGCCCGAAACCAGCGTCATGATCCTGCCCAGCACAGGGAAGTGGTACACCACCTTCCCCTCCAGGCTGCCGTACTTCACAGGCTCCATGTCCTCCTTGCTGTTGGCGTCCCCCTTGGTGACGAATTCCCCTTCCACGTACCGGTTCTCCTCCACCCGGTGGGTGATGACCGAGCCGTTCTGGACGAAAGCGATGATGTCTCCGGCTTCCACCGTCTCCGGCTCCGCTGCCTTGACATAGATCACGCTGCCCACCGGGATCTCCGGCTCCATGCTCCCGCTGACCACCTCATAGATATTATAGCCCATAAGCCGCGGCACTGTCAAAGGGAAAAATGCCGCGATCACTCCCAGCAGGATCACAGTCCCGAACACGCTGCAAAGGGCAGGAAAAAATTTCCTACCCTTTCTGCCGGAAGAACCTATAACCGATTCCATATCCTCTGTCGTCATAATTCTCCTATTCTTCCAAATCCTGTTCCCGGAAGGGCTGCCCCTTCCGGGTGGATGTGCTTATGATTCCCCTTCGCTCCTGTCCTTTTGCTTCTTCCGCCTCATGAACAGGAAATACCATGCGGCGCCTACAGCGGCCAGGGCCACCACGATGATCACCGGCACCGGAATGCCCAGCAGCCTGGCGTCAGAGCCCAGGAAATTGCTCGTAGGCACGGCATCCTCGTCCAGGTCCTCAATCTCATCGGGCCTCCCCAGGGGGGTATCGTCATCGGGAATATTCTCGTCGTCCTCCCCTACGGGATTCAAGCCGTCACCATCAGGCCCGGGAGCGTCCGGATTGTCCGCATCGGCTCCGCCCGGCCCGCCCCCCAGAGGGGTGTCGTCATTGGGTATCACCACGATGCCCGGGTTCTCAGGGGCCTGGGGGGTAGGAGGCACGGGCTCCGGCTCCGGAGCGGGCGTAGGCTCCCCGGGGGCCGGGGCAGGGGCAGGAGGCTGGGGTGCAGCCGGCTGCTCCGTCCTGGTGTACACGAAGGTGAACACATTCTCCGCCGGATCCTTCTTCAGGGTCTGGGTCATATTGTAGGCCTGGGGCGTCCATCCCTCGATGTAGATATACGCTACCACGGGGCGGTCGCCTACGTTGCCGTAATACGTCTCGCTGGGTGCCAGGGTGTTCCCCTCCGTGTCCACATAGTTGATGGTGTAGGAAGTGGCGTCCCCCAGGATCCCGTATGCTATCACATAGTCCATGTCCCCGGTGACCACGAAAGAGGAGGTCTGGAAGCTGTCGCTGTTGTCCTTCCCGCTCTCCCGGATGCCCCGGATATAATACTTGCTGTTGTCATGCAGGTTCACGGCATTGTAGTAGAAATTGATGCGGTCTCCGTAATGGAGCTCCTTTTCCACCAGCATGATCTCCCCGTTCTGGAAGGTGCCCTGCTTCCCCGCGAAGAAACGGACCGTATAGGTATATTCCTCCTCCCTGGCGGACGCCGGAAGGGCCGTGGTGAGCAGCAGACACAGGCACAGCGCGGTATACAATATCCTCTTCAGCGTCTTCATCCGTCTACTCCCCCTTCTTCTTTTTATGCTCTCTGAAACAATAGATGCAGTAGCCCAGAAGCATCAGCCCCGTGACGCCGCTGATGGCCGCCAGCAAAGGCAGCTGGCTCTCGTCGCTGGTGCGCACTATGTCGGTCCTCCTGCCCGGTTCGGGCGTGGGCTGCGTGTCGTCCACAGGGGTGGGCGGGGTTCCCGGCTGGTTGGGCGTAGGCTGTGTGGGCAGGTCGTCCCGCAGTTCCACCGCGAAGTTCATCTGCAGGTCCGCCAGGGTGTCCTGGTAGCTGTTGCCCTGGGTCTCGCCGTCCAGCGCCACCTCCAGGGTGATGGTGCCGCCCTCTCCATTGTTCACGGTATCCAGATAGAAGAAATCCTTCAGCGCGCTGGTGGCTCCATGGAGGCCTTCCAGCGTCTCCTCCACGGTGATCCCGTTCTCGCCGCCTACCGTGTCGCTGTCGAACAGGGTCTGCACCGCTCCGGTATGATCTGTATAAGTGAGCCGATAGGTATACGCGCCGCCGCCAGTCTGGCTGTTGGCGCTCCTGTCCTCCAGGGAGTACAGGACCTCGTTCTGCATGTACCAGTCCGTGGCCGTGGGATTCTCGTTCTTCAGCCTCAGGGTGACGATCACATTGTCCCCGGGCTGCATGCCTCCCACCACGTCGTTGATGTCCGCGGTGCTGAAGGAGCTGACCATCTGCTTCTCTGCGTTGAACACCACGCTCCAGCTATCGTCTCCATAGAAGGTCTCCGCATGGACCGGCAGCGACATGGCAAGGGCCGTCAGACAGGACAGCAGCCCCGTCCAGATTTTCTTGTTCTTCATGCGTTCCACCCCCCTATTCCACCAGGCTCAAGACACCGTCTTCGCCCACGGAAATCCGTTTGCCCCAGGCGCTCCATACAGCGTCCTCGGCATTGTGCTCCTGCACGGCGTCCACCTCTACCTCCACCCGGAAAGACACGCCGTCATAGTCGTAGGTGGTGACGATCGTCGTATAGTTTCCATTGGTCTGCGTCTCCTGGGACACCTTCTTCGCGATGCTGTCATCGATGACGAGAGAGTCCGCGAACAGGGGCGTCTCGGAAGTCCCCTGCCCCTGGGCGTACAGGAGCTTGTTGTAATACAGGACAGTGCGCTCTTTGGTCCTGGCCCCCTCGTCCTCGATCCAGTCCGTCCCCAGGTTCACCAGGTTCAGGTCGATCAGGTCCGGAGAAAGGTCGCGCATCTTCACGCCATTGGCATCCAGCCAGTATTTGTATATATTGACACGGACATATTGGTTGATGGTCCCGGTATTGCGGACCTTCAGCTCTTCCCTGTACTTCTTCCCCAGGGTCAGCTTCTCGCCCTCGGGGAGCATGCTCTCCAGCAGCACCCCCGTATGCTCGTTCCAGGTCCCGTCCCCGGCGCTGCTGTAGTCCCGCCAGGATATTTCCTTGTCGTTCTCCACCAGAGAGACGCCGATGTCGTACATCTGGATCCGGGAAGTATAAGTCTCGGAATAATAGGTCAGCGCAGCCCTGGTGCCCCCGATGGAGCCGCCCAGGAGCATGGCCACCGCCACCGCGAACAGCGCCACGGTGACGATGGGCGATGCCGCCCTCAAACGCTTTTTCTGCTTCTTCTGCTTCATGCCTGGCCCCCTCCTTCCGTACCGCCGCTGACGGTGCTGCCGGTATCCAGAAGCTCGCTCCAGTCGGTCTCCTCCACCGTGTAGGGGCTTCCGTCCTCATGATACTTCACCGGCGTGCTCTCATAGATGACCACCACATTGAAGCGCTCCATCTCCTCCGGATCCGCCGGGATGTTCTCGATCCTGATATCCAGCCGTCCCGTGCTTGCGCCGCCGTTTACTATATTTCCATAATAATAGTACCCGTCGCTGCCCTGGATCCAGCCCTCGCCGGAGTAGACAAGCGTGTACTGGCTCCCGCAGAACGCCCTGGCGCGGATGTACACCGGCTCCGAACTCTCCACATTTTCAATCACCACATGCTTCGTCCAGTCCGTGAACTCCTCCGTGATCTCCGTCCTGTCCCCCAGCTGGATGGTATAGCCGCCTGCCGCCTCCGCATAGGTGGTAAAATAGGACCAGGCCTCACCGATTCCGGCAAAGGCCACTGCCGTCAGGGCCGCCAGAGCAAGGGCTCCAGGATAAAACTTTCTTCTCTTCCTCATATCTTCACCTCTTATTCCAGTCCCTCGTCAACCTACAAATCTACTCTCAGTTTCCTGCAGGCGGCTCGCCCTGGTTCCCGGCGGCTTCCTGTGCCGGGCTGGAATACCAGTGCCACGCCCCAGCCTCCTCATCGTATACAAACTGGTTCTTGATTCCATGGCCATTGGTCCTGCGGCCATCGTACTCGTTCTCGAACTCCACGGATACCACATCGTCCGCCGCTATCGTGGCCGTCCGGTCTCCCGGCACGGTGAGCTGATAGCTGGAGCCGCTGTACACCTCCCGAACCGTGACCTGGGCCATGGCCGGAATCCTGTCCAGCACCACCCTCTCCTGCCCAGCCGCCGTGAAGGTGATGCTCTCCACGTTGCTGTAGACCACCTGGTCGTCCAGCATGCCCGTGACCTCAAAGACGAAAGTGGCGGATTCCTGGACGCCTCCCATGGTCTCGTACTCGGAAAGGGTCTTGACGATCTCCAGGGAGCCGTAGCGGTCCAGTCGCTCCGGCTTCAGGTTCACGGATGCTTCAAAAATCCAGTCCCCCGGATTCGCCGTGTTGATGACGCCGTTTGCGTCCGCCTCCTTGGTAGGCAGGGAAACCAACTGGGGGAGGAACGCGTATGTGTACTGCTGGGAATTGGCTATGGTGGCGATCCGCTTGGACTCCTCCTGGGTCAGGGAATCCGTCTGCTCTATCTCTATCTTATAGTCCGCCAACTCCGTCAGGTTCCTGCCCCTGGCCACCAGCAGGTACAGGCCCGGCGCCAGGTTGCCCACCTTTGTGCCCGCAGACTCTCCGCTGCCGCTCACAGGGGTGCAGGGGGAAGCCGCGTCCAGGGCGATGGCGGCCGCCTGCTGGGCCGTCTCCTCCCAGCTCGCCGCGGGCTGCGCGCCCTCCTCCGGGCTGTCCGGAAGCTTCAGCGAGGCGTATTCCCCGGTCAGCTCGTAATGATAGGTATCCTGTCCCGATGTCTTCACGGCCCGGGCCACCTGGTACAGATCCACCACCACGTCCGCCCCTGCAAAATCCTCCCCGAAGCTGTCCGCCCCTTCCTTATGGGGATCCTCCGGATAGACGGTCAGGGAACAGCTTCCGGCCACGAACCCCTCGTCATCCGCCTCAAGAGGCGCCGCGATGCCCGCCATCGGCTCTGCGATGCACATACCGACGGCCAGGGTCAGCGCAGTCAGCAGATATATCCATCTTTTTTTCATGAGCAGTCTCCTCCTATTATTCGTTCCGTGACAGCCAGCCCGGCGCCAGATTCCGGCATGGGGTGGACGGCCACTGTTTTCCGGTTCTATTCTTTTTCCTCCAGATCTCCCTCTTCGGAGCCGTTCCTGCGGAGTTCCTCCAGAATCTCTTTCTTGCTCTTCCTGGGGCCCTTGACGCTGCTGACGATCAGGGCAGTGACCAGCGTCACGAACAGAAGGGGAATCCCCACTGCGGGAATCACCACGTAATTCGGAATCCGCACTGCCTCCGCCACTACCACCACTTCACCGGCGATATTCTCTATGCGCTTGCCCCGCACCAGCATCCGGTGGGTGTTGACGCCATAGGGGGTACAGGTGACCAATGTGCAGTAGTCCCTTCCGGGCTGTATGGCAAGCTCGTCTGTCTCCTCCGGCAGGACGATGCGGATTTGATCCACCATGTATGTGATAGTCTGGCCCATGACGTTCAGGGTGAAGATATCGCCCTCCACCATCCGATCCAGATCCGAGAACAGCTTGGCGCTGGGCAGTCCCCTGTGGCCGGACAGCACGGAATGTGTCCGCTCCCCGCCCACAGGAAGGGATGAGCCCGGTATATGCCCCACCGCAATCTGCAGCACGCTCTCGTCCACGCTGTGGTAAACCGGAAGGTTCACGCCGATGGCCGATATCTGCACATATCCCATGATTCCCGTGCCGCCGATGTCCAGCATCTTCTCGTACTCGGCATATTCCTCCTCGGTCAGGTCGAAATCCACACCGTTCAGAAGCTTGGTGTTGTAGGCCTGGGCCGCCTTGATGGCATCCTCCCTCTCCTGCGCGGACAGGTCTTCCACTGCCGTCACATATCCCGCAATCGCCTTTGTGGCGTGCATGGAATTCCACCAGTCGCTGATGGACGGATACAACAGAATCCCTACGCCTGCCAGCAGTATAATGAATAATATGATTGTCGAAATCGAAGGGCCTTTTCTTTTCTTCTTCCCCTTCTTTTTCTCGGCCTCTTTTTTCTTCATAGGTTTCCCCACACTGAGTTGATACGGCAGCTCCTGGCTGCTTACTGACGTCGGCCGGATCGGCATGTGATCATGTCGGATCCGTTGCTCGCCGCACACCGCGTGAAGGTGTCAGTTAAGTGCGGCATCCCCGGGGGCGGGGTTTCCGTCCCCGGGGTTTGTTGCTGTTCAAATGTGCTTAAGTACCGCAGCAATCCAGATTAGCGATTGCTCATGCGTTTCTTGGCAACCAACAGGATGCCTGCTCCGATTACCAGGATACCGCCTACTACGTAGAAGATTGTGGTACCGATGCCACCGGTGGAAGGAAGGAGGGAACCAGACTGGTTGAGAATTTCAATCTGGAAAAGGGCACCATCACCCGTCATTCTCCATTCCCCAGTACTATCACTACCAATGGAAAAACCGCCACTTCCATTCGTATTATCCAATGCCGCCGTTCTATCCCAATCAATAACAAGCTTAAACTCTGTATCAATCTTGTTATATCCATCTGGAGCCTTCGTCTCTTTTACTGTATACTCACCAGGCTTCAGACCGCTGACATTGATAATTCCCTCTTTATTGGAGACTACAGTAATCTTTGCCTCTTCAGGTGTCCGAACTTCCTCAGTAAACGACACCAACTTATATGTCACCTCGGGGTTCACATACTGAGTAGTATTCATACCCACAGTGTTTGGATTCGTTTTTGTGAAGGAGCCGTCCTTCAGTTCCCAATACGGAATTGCCTGGCCATTACTGTCCTTTTCAACCTTAACTGTATCGGACTCTACTACCGTCTCACTTGACAGCACATACTTTTGACCTGTTGTCAATGCGATATTGTATGCAGTACCAGAAATCTCAAATTCAGCACCTGCCAATGGCGTCTTAGTCTGACTACCGTCAGCTCCGGTATTAGTATATTTAAAAATCTGGAGAGCTGTTACGAATGTGATTGTTTTACTTTCAGGTGTTGTTCCCTTCGGATCATTCTCACCGAATTCATCTCCATCGTAATCATGGTTAGGGTCATTAGAGAAATCAAATGTTACTTCGTTCTCATTTCCGGTATCCCCGTACACGGCATCATCATTCACAACTGCAGTATAGGTAATGACAATTTCTTCGCCGATTAAGTTATTGCTCTCAACATAATTTTTGAAGTCGTTGAAAACCACCTTAATTGCCTGGCCGCCTTCGGCAGTCACTGCAGCCGCTGCTGTTTCAGGTTTGGTATAAGGCCCATAATTACCCTCACCAGTCTTAGCTGTTACTGTATAGTTAGTATCCTTCGTCAAAGTCGTCTCACCAATTTTGATGGACTTAATTTCCATGAATGTCATGCCCTCAGGCAACTGGTCATTCATCACAAACACGAAATGATCTTCGTATCTTTTTGTATTAGGAACCTTAATTTTATCAACTACGAAAGTAACTTCATCCCCGATTGCTGCAGTTCCGGCTTTAACTTTTATAAACTGTTCTCCCTGCCCCTGTGCTACAAGGATACTTTTATCCGGTACCAAGCCAATGTCTTTTGCTACGATAGTAGTATTCTTTACCACGCTCAAAAGATACTTGGAAAGGGAATCGCTTCCGTTTTCACCATCAAGGTTCTTTGTTGTATCCTTAATAAAGTAATAGCCATCTCCCTGAACCGTTGCCGTATATGCCTTACCATCACTATCAGCTTTCTCCTTAAAATCAACAGCTTTAGTGGCAAGATGATTTGCTACAACTGAAGCAAAGGCATCAATTTCACCTGCGGAATCATTTCCACCAGAAGTGGAAGCAAATTTTTCAATCGCCTTAGCAACCGTTTCAGCCGCCTTTGCGACAGCATCCAAATCTGTAGTATCTACACCCGCTACCGCAGTTTTAACAGAAGCAAGCAACGTATCATCAGTAGCTTTGAGTTCATTAATCAGCCCCACCGAATCTACACCATTGCCCCATTTTATATCAGAAAGTTTGTCCTCTGCAGCATCCAAATTACCAGTAAAAATCTGATATGCCTCATATTGGTGCTTTACATTCTGATCTGTGTTTGTAATCTCAATTACATGCGTCTGGTTTTCCACACCATAATCAGTGTTCGTTGCAAATGCTGTCAGGCTCATTCCCAGAACCATGACTGCTGCCAACAGCATGCTGGCAATTTTTTTCATACGCTTCATAACTTTACTCTCCTTCCATATTTTGTACTTGTCTGAAGCTATGTGGGTAAATTCCCACAAATTTACTGTTCCTTTTTTCAGATTCCAGAGGATATCTCCCCCTCATCCCCTCCTTTCTCTGAATTTCTTTTTATACAGAAAGCCTGCGCCACCTAACAGAACAATAACGCTTGCCATTGTATATATAATCGCTGTCCCAGAGCCACCGGTCTCAGGTAATCCATATGCCCGATAATTCCGATAGGAAACTTTACCTTGGCTTTCACTGCTAATTGACCCTTCTGCAGTCTTGTCAGTTGTTAAGTTTTCTTTTTTCACACCATCTACAACTATATCAGTGTAACAATTACCGCTATCAGCCTCTGTAATCGTATACTTTGTACCAATTGGCAGAAAAGTAATAACAATATACTCATTGTCCTTTAAAGTAAAATGGCCGCCGTTCCAAATGATAATATCATTTTCAACAACCTTGCTCCCTTCCACTTCCTTACCATCAACTATCTCAATCGTTTTTTGATACTTTGTATAAGCATAGTCATTTCGGAGCTCGTTTCCATCTGCATCAGAGAATTTGATATCAAATGAAAAATCTTTACCTGCCTCAAAATTCTCTGCAGTTTTTTCGATTTTCAGTTCGCCATAACCCTGAGATGGTTCAAATCCCGTTACAGACGGCAATGTGAATTGCATCCAGCAACTGGAGCCGGAAGCGCCTCGCTCTGTGTAAAAGAACTTTAATGTGTGCTTACCAGAACTACCTTTTTCCAGATAATCCCACAAGTTAACATACTCGCCTACAGAAGAATGTACGCCGCCAATATCACAAACCAACGTATTATCATCCAGGAACACCCACATATCATCATCACCAAAGAAAAGGTATTCCAACGGGCCAACATATTCTTCTGTCAGTTCAAATGTAACCGCAAAATGCATACCAAAGTAACTGTTATGGTCAAGTCCATCATCACTGACTGGAAGAGCAAGATACTTAGTGCTACCCGGTTCATACCTCAGGTTATCTTTGTTTGCTCTATTTCCGAACTTCATGTCATGTCCTTTTCCCCCCCATGAAGTCGCATCATCCATAGGCCAAAAGTTATTACTCCAAATATCCCCTGTAGTATTAATGAACTTGTCTAAATTCCCTGTTACAGTTGTACTGCCTTTGTTTTTGCTTACTCCAGTCAAAGTATAAGTATCTCCGGACTGGTTAAAATCAAGACCATACTGAGTAAAAATAGTCTTTCCAATTTGTTTAGCTGAGTCGCCCTCTCCAAAAACAACTGGTGCGTCTACATTGAAAACAACATTCTTATTTCCATCTGTCCCGGAAACCAGTTCAAATGTACAGCCTTTATACCCCTCTCCTTTACTATTAAACTTATTTAACTCGTTTCCGTTCCACATTGTCGTACCATAGTTTGTTCCGGCATTATTATTTCCGAAAGCGTATTTTACCTTTGCATTGCAGTTTTTGGTACTGTTAATTCCTTGAGACCCGGTCTCAATTATCTTTGCAGTACCATCCGTCCTAATGCCGCCGTTACTGATATCATAATCATAGAAAATAGAAGAAAGATTCCCATTTTTGTCTGTTGTGTCATATATTAGTCTAATTGCCTTATCCCACGAAATTAAAACATATTCGTTGCTACTTTCACCTTCTGCTGTTTCTCTCCTATTGGTAAATCGCAAATGTGCACATTTGTCATTATGCTCATGGTTCTCTGTGCAAAACCAATAAGGAGATTTCTTCCACTGCGCATCTGGAATAGCAGACGGATTTGCATATGAACATTTCAATGTTTGTTTATAACATCCCCACTCATGCTCATGAGTTTTATCACATATTAAGTCACTCTTTTCATAACATGCGTCCTTATCATGGTCATGATCCAATGTCCAGACTTCTTTCAAAATATAACTTTCATTTTCCAGCAACGCATCAAAATAAGTCAAATTGGGAGCCAAAATATATTCATAATCTCTTTTTGAATATACCTGTGTCAGTTTTTCTTCGGAAATGACATTGCCTACTGCATCCAGAAAAATTTTTGTTGTGGCCAACTCTCTTCCATTTTTTGGTACGCCCTTTCCAGCAGTGTCAATCACATCAAGTGCTTTCCTGGCATTGGTTGGAACTTCTCCTTTTGAACCATCCTCCCGTCTTACTCCTCCTATCACTGTCCTGTCAAGATAAGCCCAGTATTCTACATGAAAAGGAGGATTCGCCTGGCTCATTGTCACAGCAACAGCAACAGTATTATTATCACTTTCTGATTCCTGCACGAAAGATATTGATTCATTTACTGTATCGCTATTTACAACCATGGCATCCATAATCTCTGGTTTTGCACTTTCGGATTGCCCTTTCAACGCTGTAATCACAACTTCCGGCAGCAAATCCTCTTGAGACAACTGTTCGTCAAGTTCTAAAGTAGCAATACTACCAGCTACTTCCTCCGTATAATCAACCAACATCTGTGTGGGTGCAATCTCTATGGTCACTGTACAGTCTGACAAATCCAGCTTCTCGTCATCATATACTACTGAATAAGAAAGGACATCCAGCAATAAAATTTCATCCGCCTCGCTAATACTGTCTGCACCAGCTACTGCATTAGCATATTCCTCAGAATCCTCACTCAAAGTTTCCACCTTAAACTCCAGGTTCTTCTCAAGGTTTTGATTTTCTAATGGAATGATAAAAGTGTTTTCATCTATAGGTAGCGAATCTTCTTCATTTTTTATCTTAGTAGACCGTTCTCCCTCCTCATGTGATACATCATTTTGGTTCTCCTCAGTGCTTTCACTTCCACTATCTGCTAGCTGCTCATCAATATCATTATTTTCATCTCCATTTTTCACCCTATCAACAGGTACTACTAGCTCACCCTCAATGCGGAAAGTAATATGCAATGCATCCATGTCATAGTCAATGGCTGTGTCCACCGGAACCCTCACGTTCTCCACGCCGTACCCGACAGCGATTTCCGAGAAGCTCTCCATCTCAAAGGTGGTGCTGCCATCCTCCACCTTGCTGCCCTCCAGCAGCTCTGTGCCGTCCTCCACGAAGTGGATGACTGTGATGGGCTTACCCTCTGCCAGGCCGTCCTCGTTGAGGAACTGAATGGTGATGGTGACCGGGCTCTCAGGCTCCACTTCCTGGCCGTTTACATAGAAGCCGATCTTCAGCAAAGCCCGCATGGTGGCCATGTCGTCTCCCAGGGCTTCCTGATACTCCGCCTGGCGCTTCGCATAGTGCTCGCCGTTGCTCTCCTCTGTAATCTGCTCCGCAAGCAGCTCGGCCTCCTCCGGGATATTGGCATCCCGGTTATAGACAGCCGTGATGATGAAACTTTCGTTTTCAAAAATCTTGGTGACGGGCTGGTTGGATACCTTGCAGTCCTCGCTGTGGACATGCTCCAGGACTTCCGTCTCTCCACAGGTCGGCACGCCCTCCGCGTCATAGCATTCGTCCGTATGGGTATGGAGCGCTATCTCCTCCTTGCCGCAGGAAGGCTCTTCTCCCTCTGCCGCCCCTTCCGGGTAGCACTCTTCGCTATGGACGTGGGCCTCTCTCTCCGGCAGCGGGCATATCTTCTTTCCTTCCACATTGTAGCATTCGTCCGTATGGGTATGGGCTGCGAAGTCGGCCTTCCCACAGATCAGGTTCCCGGCTTCGTCATTGCAGTCCTCGTCATGCTGGTGAATCAGCTCATTGCAGTAGAGCGCATCCAGGGCAGAACCATTCTTGTTATAGCCGCAGATCAGGTTCCCCTCCGCATCGTAGCAGTCCTCGTCATGCTCATGTATCTCTGCCGCATAGCCGCAGATTACATTGCCCTCTTCATCATAGCAGTTCTCATTATGCACATGGGTGGCCGTCTCATAACCGCAAATCAGGTTCCCCTCTTCGTCATAGCAGTCCTCGGTATGGGGATGGGACGCTGCCTCATAGCCGCAGACCAGGTTCCCCTCTTCATCGTAACAGCTATCCTCATGCACATGGGCCGCCGCCTCATACCCGCAGATTACATTTCCGTCTGCATCGTAGCAGCTCTCTTCGTGCACATGCTTCGCTGTCTCATAACCGCAAATCAGGTTCCCCTCCGCATCGTAACAGCTATCCTCATGCACATGGACCTCAGTCTCATAACCGCAAATCAGGTTCCCCTCCGCGTCATAGCAGCTATCCTCATGCACATGGCTCGCCGCCTCATACCCGCAGATTACATTCCCCTCTTCATCGTAGCAGCTATCCTCGTGCACATGCGCAGCCGTCTCATAGCCGCACTGCAGGTTCCCCTCGGCATCGTAGCAGCTCTCGTCATGAGGATGCTCTGCCGTCTCGTAGCCGCAGATCAGATTCTTTTCTTCGTCATAGCACTTATCTTCATGCACATGCACCGCCGTGCCGTAGCCGCAGATCAGCTTCCCGGCGTCGTCATAGCACTGGGGCATATGGACGTGGTTGGCGTCATGGCCGCAGATCAGGTTGCCCTCTTCATCGTAGCAGCTATCCTCGTGGATATGGAGCTTCGCCCCATTCTCCAGCGCCGCCACTTCCTCCGGAGTCAGCTCTACCGTCTTGAAGCAGCTGTCTTCGCCCTCTGTATGCACATGGATGTGCTCTTCCAACTGGAGCAGCTCGCAGGATACCCTGCTGCCCTCTATCAGCTTGCCCTCTTCATCGAAGCATTCCTCGCTGTAGCAGCTGTCGTCATGTGTGTGGAGCTCCAGCTCCCCGCAGACCAGCGTGGTGACTTCCTCGTAGCACTCCTCGGTGTGGATATGGCCTTCGCCGGTCTCGGCGCATTCCTCCAGAGACCCGCTGCCCTCCGCCGTAGGCGCTTCCGCGCTCCCCTGAGCCGGTGCGGCAGGGGCCTGGGCGTAGCAGGATTCTATATGTTCATGCTCTTCCAGAGTGCAGACCAGGTTCTGGGCATGGCAGCCCTCCGCGTGGGTGTGCTCCTCTTTTCCACAGGTCATTTCCTGTGTATAGCAGCCCTCCTGGTGCGCATGCTCCTCCAGAGTGCAGGTCATGTTCCCTTCTTCGTCTGTGCAGCCATCTCCGTGGGCATGTTCTGCCACGGTGCAGGCAAGGGTCTGGGTGGCGCAGCCTTCCCCGTGGGCGTGCTCTTCCGCGAAGCCGCAGACGATTGCGTCTTCATAGCAGCCCTCTCCGTGGGTATGGGGCTCCTTGCCGCAGATCGGTCCTTCCGGCACTGCAGGTTCGGGAGGCGCTGCAGGGGCCTCTTCCCCGGAAGGCGCTTCCGGTTCCGCAGGGGGCTCTTCCCCGGCGGGAGCCTCTGTCTCTTCCGGTGTCTCCTCGGGCGTTTCCGGCGTCTCTTCAGGAGCTTCCGGCGTCTCCTCCGACGCTTCCGCGTCCTCTTCAGGGGGAACGGTCACTTCCGTCTCCTCCAGCTCGCAGACCAGGACCTTCTCGGTGAGGTAGCACTCTTCCTTGTGCTCATGCTTCTCATGCTCTTCCAGAGCGCAGACCAGATTGCCCTTCGCGTCATAGCAGGCATCGTTGTGCGTATGGATGGCATAAAGCGCATAACCGCAGACAGGCTCTGTCCCCAGGTTCCCGTTCTCGTCCCTGTCGTAGCATTCTTCTGTATGCTCGTGCACTTTGTATTGGCAGTCCAGCACTTCCACCTGGTGGGTCATGGCCTGGCCATACAGCTTCAGAGCCGTGACCGTACCGAAAGTCACTACCACAGCCAGGCACAGGAAAACAACCATCTGGCGTCTATACTGTTTGTTTTTCTTCAAAAGCTTCGCCGCCTGTGCTAAAAAATCTTTCATAATGCCGTCTCCTTCCTTCTACCGGTCTCCTATCACTTCACGATCCCGAATCCTTCCAGTGGCCAGACCCGAATCAGTATCTTTCCGATCACCATGTCGTTGCTGACGCATCCCACCGCGGTGTTGCGGCTGTCGATGCTGGTGGCTCTGTGGTCCCCCATGACGAAGCATCTGCCGTCCGGCACCTGGTAGGGCAGGGTGATGTTGCAGTCCCCCAGGGCTTTGTCGGTTACATAGGGTTCATCCAGCAGTTCATCGTTCACGTAGACGTTCCCGTCCTTGTCGATGTCCACCCAATCTCCGGCGGCGGCGATGACCCGCTTCACCAGGATGTTGTTGTTATAATAAAAGGCGATGATGTCACCTGTCTCATATCCCGAGCTGTTCAGCGCCACCACGATGTCCTCGTCCTGGAGGGAGTCCGTCATGGAGGTCCCGCTGATCTGTAGGACCGGGAGCAGCAGCACCGCGATCAGTACCGCCACCGCCGCCACCACTACCAGGGAGAACGCCGTGCTCCGCAGGACATTTGCGTATCTCTTCCTGTAGCGCTCCCGCTCCAGCTCCGCCTCCAGCGCTTCCAGCTTCGGCAGCTCTCTCTTATTCTCCTCGCTCATTCACAAACCTCTGTATCATCTGATTTCCGTCCGGCGCGCAGCATCCGTTTCTTTCATATCAATGCCTTCAGCCTGCTCATGAGCTCCGTGGGAAGACCGCTTTCCTTCATCTCTCTCCATTTGATCGCCCTGAGCTTCTCCATCTCCGCTTCCAGCTTCTCTATCTTCTCTTCCCTGCGGTCCGTCTGTTCCCTCAGCTTCCCTATCTGGGCATCTTTCTCGTCCAGGCGGCCCTTGAGCTTCTCCATCTGGGCGTCCTTCTCGTCCAGACGGCCCTTGAGCTTCTCTATCTGGGCATCCTTCTCGTCCAGCTTATGCTTTAAGCTTTGGAACTGTTCCTCCCGGACGGCAGTCTGCTGCGCAAGCTCCGCATCCTTCTCGTCCAGGCGGCCCTTGAGCTTCTCCATCTGGGCATCCTTCTCGTCCAGCTTGCCCTTCAGGCTCTCCAACTGTTCGCCGCTGGCGGCCGTATGCTGCGCAAGGCCCGCGTCCTTCTCGTCCAGTTTGGCCTTGAGGCGTTCGTTGTTCTCCGTGATCTCCCTGCATTCCTGTTCCTTCTCGTCCAGCGCCGCGCTCAGCCTGGACGCCTCCCTGCTCTGCTCTACCAGCAGCTCCAGGAGGTCCTGCCTATGGAGTTTGCGCAATTCCTTCTCTGTCATGCCAAGCCTCTCGCTCCTGTCCTTTTCTAGTCGCCCAACATCTCGTCGAACAGTTGTATCAGTTCTATCGCGCTGTGGAACACCACTTCCAGATTCTCATTCTGCCAGATGAGCCTCCCCTGCCAGGTGTAATGCTCCCTGAAGAGTATCTGGATCCGGAACACCTTGGCGCTGTCGCTCCCCGGGCCGACGGACGGCACCAGCGGCAGGGACGGGTTCGGGCAATCCTCCATGTCTATCAGGCTGTTCAGCAGCAGTATCATCTGGGAAAGGCTCTGTATCTTCTCTCTGCCGGAGAGCCTGGGGTGCTGCAGATAGCCGTCCATATTGCCGTTATGATAGGTCTGTACCGTCACCACTGCTTCCCGGCTCTGGCAGGGGAACATTTTCTCCCGTAGCACCATGTCTCTCCACCTTTCCATCGGTTTCTGGTTCCACTATAACAGCCCAAGGTCATCGTCCGGTTATTTTCCCGGTTTTCTTTACAGTTTTTTCAGCAGGCCCCGGCGGGCTTCAGGGGGGACACCCGGTAGGAGATGCAGGCCCTGGAATGGGAATATACCTTATGGAAGGTGCGGTTCAGCCGGTCCATGACGGTCCAGGCGCTCTTCTCCGAGGCCCCGGTGAGCATCAGGATGTAGGATCCCGCGTCCAGCCGGGCCACCGGATCCCCCGTCCGCAGGCCCTCCATCAGGACTCGCTCCAGCCGCCTGGCGTCCGTGGTGGGGGTCACCTGGTTGCCCAGGCTGACGATGGCGATGCTGGACGTCTCCCCGGAGCGGGCCATATGGCGCTTCTCCAGGGCCACGATGCTCCGGAACACGCTGAAGGTGCAGAGGAAGGCTTTCGCCTCCGCATCCGGCTCCCCCTCCGCCACCAGCTTCAGGATGTCCTGGCCGTCCACGTCGCTGCGGCACATGCTCTCCGCCAGCATGTGGATCTGCTCCACCTGTTCCGTGGGCTCGATCTCGAATTCCTGCCAGAGCTGCTCCCGGAAGCTCTGGTATACCTGGACTGCCCGCTCCGGATGCCCCATGGAGATCAGGGCCTGCATCTGGTATACGATGAAGGTGTCCAGGCCGAAGTCCACGCCCTGGGCCTGCTCGCAGAGGCCGATCATCTCCGTCCAGCGCTCCTCCTTCTGGAGCAGGGGCAGGGCCATCTTGCAGAGATCCAGATACAGGGTCTGGTAATACCGGCGCAGGGACAAGGCCCATTCGTCGTCGTTCCCCTGGAGGAAATCCCCCTTGTACAGGGAGGTGGCCTTCATCAGCATCTCCAGGTAGGCGTCCCCGGTGTATTTCCTGACCTCCAGGCAGGCCTGCTCGAAGGCTTCCGAGTCCAGCTCCAGCCGGCATGCCGGGTTCCACGCATAACAGCCGGGCAAAGTCACCAGCAGGTTCTCTTTGTCCGGCAGCATGCCCTTCAGCAGGCTCCTTACCTTATATATCATGTTCTTCAGCGCGTTGGCCGGGTCGCTGCTCTCCTCCCCCCAGAACTGCCTGATCAGTTCCTCCGAGGACAAGTCCCTGGCGTGGTTCACGATCAGGTACTGGAGGAAGGACATGACCTTCCTGCCTGCCGCCGTATTCTTCTTTTCGCCGTCCCTGGATTCCCTGCAGGAAAAGGAACCCAGCAATTCAAAATGTATCGTACAAGTCTCTTCCGTGGAACGCGTCTCTTCCATGCCCGTGTTATAGACCTCCCTGTCCCCTCACCCTGTCTGTCCCGCGGCCGGCGAAGCAGATAGCATGCAGCCCCTCTTTAACATCATCCTGCGGGAGCATGCTCCTCCAGCCCGCAGACACCCGCTTTTTACCTCATTTTTCCATATCAATGATATGTCTTCTTATATATCGGCGCGCTGAGCGGTTTTCTTTAGCAGAATCCGCTCAGTTTACGATGCCGATTTCTTCCAGGGGCCAGACCCGGAACATGATCTTCCCTACCACGCCGCTGTCGCTGATGCATCCCACCGCCGTGTTGCGGCTGTCGATGCTGGTGGCGCGGTGGTCGCCCATGACGAAGCATTTCCCGTCCGGCACCTGGTAGGGCAGTTCGATGTCGCAGTTCCCGTAGGACTTCTCCGTGATGTAGGGCTCATCCAGCAGCTCGCCGTTGACGTATACGTTGCCCTCCCCGTCGATGTCCACCCAGTCCCCGGCGGCGGCGATGACCCGCTTTACCAGGATGTTATTATTATAGTAGAAAGCGATGACGTCCCCGGTCTTGAATTTGGAGTTGCTGATGGCTACGACGATGTCGCCGTCCTGCAGGGTCTCGGTCATGGAGGTGCCGTTTATCTGCAGCACGGGCAGCAGAAGGACGGCCACCAGGACGGCCACGGCGGCTACCACCAGGAGGGAGAACGCGGTGCTGCGCAGGACTCTCCCGTAGTTATGCCTGTACTGCTCCTTTTTCAGTTCCGCTTCCAGCTGTTCCACCGTGGGAGCTTCCATGGCTTGTATGGCTTCTGTATGTTCTTCGCTCATATGCGCTCCTCTTGTCCCTGCTGTCCCTCTCCTGCCCGTTCCTCCGACGGTTCGGGCCGGCTGTCAGCAGGCTCCGGCAGGCTCTCCTTTGAGGGCTGCCCCTGCATGTCCGTGGGGAGCGGGGCGGCCTGGCTGCCAGCTGCCCGGGCACCGTCCAGGTACTGGGCCACGGCCTTCTGGGCCGCCCTGAGGACGGCGTTCAGCTTCTGTCCCACTTCATCGATGGAGGGGTCTCCCTCGAAGCCCAGGATCTCCCCTGAGCGGTACTGCTCTATCTCCGCCGTGAGCTGGCCGATCCAGGCGTCCTTTTCGTTCAGGCGGCCGATCAGCTTCTCTATCCGGGCGTCCTTCTCGTTGAGCCGGGCCGTCAGCTTCTCTATCTGGGCGTCCTTCTCGTCCAGGCGGGGCTTCAGCTTCTCTATCTGGGCATCCTTGTCATCCATGCGCTCTATGAATTTCGTCCTGGTGTCCTGCAGGTCCTTCAGCTCCTCCGCCGCCTCGTCCAGCCGGGCCTGAAGCTGGGCCGCTTCCTTTCCCTGGGCCACCAGCAGCTGTAGGAGGTCCTGCCGACGCAATTTATGCAGTTGCTTTTCTGTCATTTTCGCTCCGCTCCCCAATGTATAGGTATTCGGCTTTGTTTCCCGCATCTGTGATACAGGGCAGACTCCGCCTACTAATTATTATAGCAGGCCGGCCGTCTAAAGATGCGTCTAAAGCCGGGGGGGAGATGGGGCATTATTTCCTGCATTCCTCTATCCTGCAGGTATGCTTTTTGGATTTGGCATCGTAGGTGATTCCTACCAGAAGTATTTTGTTCCACTTCAGTTCGATCAGGAGCAGCGGCAGGGAGCCGTCCGCACACGGCTCTGGAAGGAGCGGCAGACCCGCCGCGTCCCTCTGGAGCAAGGCCTCCTCAATAAGCCTGACAGTCGTTCCTCAACCGCCTCATCACCTGGAACAGTCTGCCCATGTCCACGGGCTTTGCCAGATGTTCGTCCATCCCGGCGTCCTTTGCCATGGCGATGTCCTCCTCGAAGGCATTGGCCGATAGGGCGATGATGGGCACCTTCTCCGCGTCCGCCCTGTCCAGGCCGCGGATCATGCGGGCGGCCTCGAATCCGCTCATCACCGGCATCATCAGATCCATGAGGATACAGTGGAAGGCGCCGCATTCCGAAGCCCTGAACGCGTCCACGGCGGCCTTTCCGTCATTTGCCGTGGCCACCGCTGCCCCCGCCTGTTCCAGGAGGAATTTCACGATCTCGCAGTTGACCTCATTGTCCTCCACCAGAAGGACCCGCATTCCCGAGATGTCGCCAGGGGCTTCCGCCTCCCGGTTCATGGGCCGCTCCTCCCCTCCTGCGTCCACCCGGACAGACAGCCTGACCCGGAAGACGCTTCCCTGTCCGATCCGGCTCTCCACCTCCACGGCGCCGCCCATCTGGTCCGCCAGCTTCTTTACGATGGACATGCCCAGGCCCGCGCCGTTGTAGTGCGTCCTTGCCCCGTGGTCCTCCTGGGTGAAAGGCTCGAAGATGTGTTTCTGGAATTCTTCCCCTATGCCGATTCCGGTGTCTTTTATTACAAACTCGTATTCCGCGGAGCCGTCCCGGCAGGAAAGCTCCCTGGCCTGGATCGACACGGAGCCGCCCCGCCGGTTATATTTGATTCCGTTGTCAATGATGTTCGTCAGGACCTGCCTCACATGCAGCGGGTTGCCGATCAGCCTGCTGTGCCGGATATCCGCCTCAAGCGCCAGCCGGATCCCCGCCTCCTCCGCATGGGGAGACATGATTGTAATACAATCCTGCAGCGTGTCCTCCAGGTCGAAGCCCTCCTCCACCGCGGCGGGCAGACCGCTCTCCAGCTTGCTGACCTGGAGCACATCGTTCACAAGGGACAGCAGGTGCTCCGCGGATACCCGGATCTTCTCCCTGCAGTCCTGCTGCCGCCCGGGATCCTCCCGGGTCCGGTCCATGACAGTGAGCATGCCCAGGATTCCGTTGATGGGCGTGCGCAGGTCATGGGACATATGGGAGAGGAATTCGCTCTTGGCCGAGTTGGCCCGCCTCACCTTCTCCAGCAGCTCCATGATGGCCTGCTCCTGCTTCTTCCTCGTCACCATGATCTCCGTGATGTCCTGGTGGTATCCGTTGAGGCTGATTCCGGTCTTCTTGAACTTTCTGTCCGGGATGCCGCCGCAGCGGACGTAGATCTTCCCCAGCTCGGGATGGTTCCAGGGGTACACCACTTCGGAGCGCCCCCGCTCCAGAATCTCCCGCACCGCGTCCTGCACCATGTCCACATAGTCCGGGGCGATGTTCTCAAACCAGCGCCGATAGCACTCCTCCGGCTCTATCTCCTGTGGCGCCCCCAGGAGCATCCTCATGGTCCTGTCCGCGTACATCCGGGGCTCGCAGCCCTCCTCCAGCTCTATGGTCCAGATGCCCGTCCTGGCCCCTTCCAGAATGTCCTCCAGGCTCTGCCTGGCCTCCGACTTGTACCGTTCCTCCTGCTCCACCAGGGCGTTCACGTCCCGGAACGCAAAAATCGCGCTCTGCTCCTCCGCCCCATTCCCCGTGACGGAGAAATGAATCTCCAGGTTCTTCAGGCCCGGCGCATTGTCCTTCACCTGATATCGGACGAAGAATTTATTCTTCGTCTTAAGCTGCGCCAGGATATATTCCTTTTTCGTCACCATGCGCAGCCTCTCCTGGTCCCTGGGAACCACATACCGGGAAATATACCACTCCATGGCTGTCTGATAGCTCTCCGCAAAGCTGACGGGCTGATTTTTTCCCCGGAATTCGTTCTCCCGGTAGATCTGGCAGGTGTCCGTGGTGAAATCCACCTGATAGATGCCCAGGTAGTCCACGTTGAGGGCGTAGAGGACATTGTGGCTGCGCTTTTCCAGCTCTCTGACCAGGTTGCGCCGCCGCAGGGAGGAGACGATGAAGTACGCCGCTGTCTGCAGCATGTTCGAGGTATATTCCAGGGACTTCACCGGCGGATTGTCCACCCCGTAAAAGCCGATGATTCTGCCGTCATCGTACAGGGGGACCACCACCAGAGAGTGGATGTCCTGCTGCTTCAGGTTCTCGTACTGGAGCGGGTCGCTGTCCCTGATGTCCTCCAGGTCATTGATGACGATATGCCCGCCGATGCTGAAATTCCGATACCAGCTGGCGCAGACTTCCGGCGGCACGTTCTGGAGGTTCTCCTTCTCCGGACGCACCCCGGGAGCCGTCCACTCGTAGGTATTGTCGTCGCAGCCCTCCGCGTTTTTCTCAAATATATAGGTCCGCCCGCCCTGCAGGGCCTTCCCCAGATAGGCCAGCAGCACCTCAAGCGACTGGTCCGGGGTCTCCTCCAGCAGGGCCACCCGGAGCCCTTCGTTGATGATGGCTTCCAGATTCTGGACGCTCTGCACCATGCTCTTCTGCTGCTCATGGTCGCTTATGTCCAGAGCCATTTCAAGACGGCATCGTCTTCCTCCCTCGGTCAGGAGCGTGCTTCTGAGCAGGAAATGCCGGTCCAGGTGCCTGTGGTAGTACTGCTGTTCAAAGCAGCCTTTGTCCGATCCGCATCTGCCGCAGAACGTACAGGGGGCATCGCCGCCCCGCAGGATCTGATAGCATGGCTTTCCTTTGACCTCCTCCAGGGAGCCGATGCTGAAGACTTCCATGGCCTTCTTGTTCATGTAAACCAGTTCACAGGTCTCTATGTCCGCAACGTACACGATTTCGTTGATATTCTCAAAGAACCCCCACATGTTGCCCATTCAGCCGCCCTCCGTATATTCGTGTGGTACTTTTCAGGGAATGCATTGCTTCAGGTGGTTAGTATAACACAATCTCAGGAAAAAGTCTACCGAGGGAGGCTTACGCGCAGACCTTACTTATCGTCCACGATTTCCATATACCCCTCGCATTCCCGCAGCCCCTCCGGCAGCCCCTCTCCCTCCACGAAATACAGCTCATGCAGGGCCCTGGTTCATCGGGGGACAGAATCAGTTGGGCCTCTCCCCCCAGACGGGACTTCACCGCAAGCGCGTCCTCCTCGTTGTCCACGATCACCGCCACCGAGCGGTAGAGCCCAGTCTTCCACCGGCAGATTCTCCACCCGGCAGAATTCCCTTGTATTGTT
>OFGG01000609.1_pt1 | contig 29155 bp, 32 predicted proteins | sample 1521701 | NCBI WGS metagenome assembly OFGG01 (sample SAMEA3504081, study PRJEB24116) | mouse gut metagenome | biome: mouse gut; feature: mouse-associated habitat; material: faeces | place: Denmark | collected 2011
AAAATCATTGCCTGCCGCTATCATACCATTTATCCCGTACACGAACATGTACGCCGCTAACAGCAGATTTAAAATCGTGTCTCCTAAAATCCATTTCCTGTATACCTTGTCTTTTACATATTCCATCATAGACTCCTTCCCCCTTTCCATCAGCTCTTTTTCGTCAAGATCCTCTGCCTCGTTCAGAGAAATCTCTGCTTTCATCTGCTCATATTCTCTGCGGCATTCTGAGCATGTCTTAAGATGCTCTTCCACCACTTCCTTAGTTTCATCGCTGCATACTTCGTCAATATACATCGGCAGTAAATCACAGATAATTTTGCACTTCATATTTATACACCTCCAAGACCTTCTATAATCATCTTCTTTGCACGGTAATAAGTTACCCTGCTCCAGTTCGCACTTTTCCCAAACAGCTTTCCGATATCCGGGTAAGCCATCTCTGCCATAGTGTGCAGCATGAACACTTCCTTGTACGGCTCCGGCAGCCCATGCCACACCTCCATGATGCGCCCGTAGTCCTCCCGGTCTATCATAGCGTTAACAAGCTCGTCGCCTCCTGTCTCTGCCTGACCTGCCCGGCTTACCGCCTGGCTCATCTGCCCTTCCATACGGTTCCTGCGCCCGGTTTCCTGGTCGTCATTCCTGCTGCCGTCATCCGGCTCATACGGCCTGTGGCGTTTCGCCTTTCTCTCCCACGCGAAGTATTCATATTTCGCAATCTGGCACAGCCAGACCGACATCTTGCACTCCCCCCGGAAAGTGTCAAGCTTTTCCAGTGCGGTCACGAATGTCTGCTGGGTGATTTCTTCTGCGATGTGAGAATTATTGGACAATTTCATGACGAAATTGTATACGACTTTCATATATTTCCCATAAATCTCTTCAAACTCATTCATCCATGCACCTCCGTCAAGTAAAAATCCTTCCGACAAAGCATTAATAAAGCTGCTTATATTATTAAGAGTAACATAATCGGCTTTCATTACAAAGTTTTTTAATGAAATGATTTCTTTAACATAAAATGCCCCTCACAATCCTCTTTTCTAATTGTGCGGGGCATTGATTGCTCATTTTTTCTACTGGCTTTACACTTTCCTTACCTCTATCACATGCCTGTCAGGGTCATAGAACCTTACGACATCCCCTTCCCTCTCGCCGTCTCCTTCCAGAAATTCCACCTCAAACTCCGACTCCTCAAGTTTCTTTCTCAAAGCACCCACATCCGCATCCTCAAAATACAGCTCTGCGTCTCTGCCCCCAAAGCCTACCAATATGTGAAGGGCATTTTCCCAATATGTCCTCTCCTCCAACACCAGTCCTCCGGCAAACATAAGCTTTTTCCCAAGGTCTGACATAATCTTCAGTCCAAGCACATTCTCATAAAACCTCCTGGACTTTTCTATATCCTCCACAATAAAAAGTACATTTTTTAACAGCATCTTCTGCACCCCCTGTCTACTACTATTATAATTTTCCCTCCCCTTTATAGCAACCGTATTATTTGTAAAAATCACATCATACTTCAGTATATTTTCCGTAGTGCAAAAAAGCAGCCATCATCATATAATGGCTGTCTCCTTTGGCTTTATTCATATATGTAAACATTCTTCCCCTTGTAACCCTAGTTACACAGATTCAGGCCGGGAGCCTCTTTTTCATCTGTGGAAAGCTCACTAGCTTTTCAGGATTTTCCCGGCCTAGGTTTATTTTGCCTTTCCCTTAGTCATCGCCCGGGCAGGCAGTACAGCCCAAAAACGCTGTTTCTCCAACGGATAGCAGCGTTCCCTTTCCCGCCGCTGTTTTTCTTACTCTCCTCCCGGTCCGTCTTTTCTCGGCCTTGCAGACTCCGGCAGAGGTTCGACGTAGCTCGCTGAATTCCTGTCTTCCTCTTTTTCTGCCCTTTGCTCCTTCTCCCTTGCCGCCCGCAGCCTGTCCGGGAAAAGGTCTGTCTTTATCTCATTCATCGTATATCCTCCCTATCATTTTTTATATAGTATGTCCTCGTCCTGGGAAAATATACCTTCTCTATATTTTTATCACATGCCCCTAAGACTTTTTCAGTCTTCCTTTCTGCGCCAACGCAATTAATTTTAAATTCTGACTCTTTGTGCCTTTGTAATTGGATATCCCATTCCTGGATGCCACCGGCTTACGTTTCATATAGCCTCCCCTGAACTTCTCCGGAACCCCGACAGCCTTGAATACATCGTTTATATGTATTGATTTCCCAGTATATTTCTTGTAATACCCTGCGGTATCGGATGTCGGTTCCTTTCCGGCACTGTTTCCAGATGAAGATACGCTGCCTGCTGATATGCCGCCTGATGAAACGTCATACCGGGTAAGATTGTACTTCTCAATAAGTCCGCAGATCTTTCCAATGTAATCCGGCGAAGTCGCATAACCCCCGTTTTTAATGATGGTTATCGCCTTCTTATAGCTTGTCTCACCCTCAAGCCCGGCATATCGTTTCTTCTTTCCATTCATGGCTCCAAGCAGATAAGCAGAATGATCGGCGATAGACTTCGCTATGTCAGGGCACTTCCGGAACTCTGCTGTTACGGTGATGTACTTACCATTCACATGCTCCTTTGTAGGTTTCCGGTATACGGACTTCCCATCCCAGGCAGTACCCGACCAACTATTTCCTGAAAAATTTTTCTTCATCCCAAAACAGTTGTTCGCTGCCTGTGCAAGCTCTGATCGTCCGTAATCAGACTCCAGGATGAACTGCGCCAGGCTTACCGATGCAAGGATGCCCGTCCTCTTCTGGTCGGCGGTAAAGAGGGTTCCTACTTTTTTAATGATATCCGTCACGCTCATATTTTTCAAGTCGTATGCCCTCATTGATGTATTATCCGAGCTACTTGGAAAGTCGGCATCCTTTGAAAGCTCTGCATTAACTAATCCTTCCGCAATCGCCTGTCCAATCTTATCCACACCTACTCTTTTGTACAGATTGCAGTCGTCTTTATCATCCACAAAGCACACTTCAATCAAAAGAGCCGGGCTCTTTGTGTTCTTAAGCACATACAAGGATGTGCTCGTCTTCACACCCCGGTTCGTGAATCCTAGCGCTGCCATCTTCCTACAGATCCTTTCCGCTGCGCCTTTCGCCCTTGACTTGGAACTATAGATGAATACTTCCGTTCCTTTTACTTTTCCGTCTCCTGAATCCTTTTTCGATGCGTTCAGATGGATGGACACGTCCAAATCTACTTCGTGCCTGCTGCATTTCTCCACAATGTTCTTCAGGCAGGCTCCCGGCGTCTTTCCGGAATCATCCGTGCAGTCATACACCGTATGTCCTGCTGCCCTCAGATAAGATATGACCCTGTCTTTAATCTTCCTGTCCTCCATTACCTCATTGAGATAAGAATATTCCTTTTTCCTAATTTGGGACAACTTCCAAATCAAGCTCTTCTGCAATTTTTCTTATAGTTTTTGCCGAATTGTGAAGTTTCTCCATTTCCTTTTCATTCAAAGAAATAGGAACATGGGTTTCGATTCCGTCTGCCCCTATAATAGCGGGCATACTAAGGGCAATTTCTTTAATCCCATAATTTCCATGCATGATAGAAGATACCGGAAGAATAGATTTTTCATCCCTTACAACGCATTCACAGATACGCTTAACCGACATAGCAATTCCATAATAAGTAGCCTGCTTTTTAGAAATAATATCATAAGCGCTGTTTTTTACATCTTCCGCAATCTCCCGCATTGCTTCCTCATGGTTGAAATGTCCACGCATCTCACAAAAATCATTCAATGGAATACCAGATATATTCGTGCTGCTCCATGCTGCAATCTCACTATCCCCATGTTCGCCAATGATAAAGGAATGAATGCTACGGCTGTCTACCCCTAAATGTTTACTAAGCGCATATTTTAGCCTTGCGGTATCAAGAACCGTTCCGGAACCAATTACTCTTTTTTCAGGAAACCCGCTCAGCTTTACAGCAGCATAAGTAAGAATATCAACCGGATTTGATACAATCAGCAATATTCCTTTAAAATTGCGCTTTGCAATTTCAGGAATGATGCTTTTGTAGATAGCAACATTTTTATGTACTAAATCGAGCCTTGTTTCATTCGGCTTCTGGTTTGCCCCGGCAGTCACAATGACAATAGAAGCATCCATCAGGTCATCATAGCCTCCTGCATAAATCTTCATCTGTCCGGCAAACGGAACGCCATGCGAAATGTCCTTTGCTTCTCCGTCTGCTTTATCATAATTTGCATCAAGAAGCACCATTTCAGTGAACAGCCTGCTCTGCATCAGTGTAAATGCTGTTGCAGCGCCTACAAATCCACAGCCGATGACTGCTGCTTTTCTTGGGTTAATTGTTTTTATCATCTCTATTCCTCCCATTCAATAGCGGAAACAGGACAGGAACGAACGGCATCCTGTACCATGCTTTCGTTTTCCGGTGCAGAGTCCTGATACCCCTCCGCCTTATCATCGTCATTCATACGGAATACATCAGGTGCCATCCCAACACACAGCCCGCATCCAATACAAGCATTCTGATCTACATTCACCCTCATGCCGCATCCCCCTTTCGCTAAAATACAACAACCAGCAACATTTTAAACTGCTCTTTACCCAAGACCGCATGAGGGTGTTTTGCGGGCATTACGATAGATTCTCCCTCATGCAGTTCATACTTTTTGTCATCAATCGTAATCTCGCCAACGCCATCCAAACAAATCACAAAGGCATCACCACTGGACTCATGGCTGCTGATTTCTTCTCCCTTGTCAAAAGAAAACAATGTGACACTCAGCGCATTATTTTGTGCTAAAGTCCTGCTTACAACCTGATTGCTTTGGTAAGCAACCTGTTCTTTTAAAACTAAAATTTCTGCCTTGTCTATATTTTTTATTTTTTCCATACTGTTCGTTTGCTCCTTCCCTCAGCCTGATTTTTAACCACCCGTTCAAGATGTTTCTGTTTTCACCTCAAACCCATGTTTCTCAAAAGTTTCAAAAACTTTGTCCATAGGAATATTTTTTATGGCAGCTCCATTTGGTATCGTCATTACCTTACCCATTACAGCTAAAGACATAGGCTTTATAATTTCCTTAAACCCTGCTTCTGCCAATACCTCTTTTATTTCAGGATTTTCACTTACCAGCTCTGAAACTGTTTTTGTGAAATCAACAACTTTACCCATTCGCCTATCTCCTTTTTTCTAACCATGTAATATATTTCTCCTGTATGCCGTCCTGTTCCGCTTTTTTCTCAAACGCTCTTGTCTGTTCATCAATCTGCGCTTTGCATTCCTCTGACAGTGTTCGTAATGCATAAGTGTAGCAGACGGTATCTTCTTTCTCAATGTGACGCTGCAATAAATCCACATAACCCGATGCATGGGTGACGATATCCAGCTTTCCTTCTGTAGTCGGAACACTGGCATACTGCTTAACTGCGTTCTCCAATTCCCCGATATGGAATCTTCCGAAGTCATGTTCCACCAGCATTCCATTGCGCACCAGTTTTTCTGCAACAGGATCGGAATTATTAAGCATAAACCGAAACAATATCTGTTCTTCCTTTCCATGATGATGCTTGTCTGCATAAGTTCTTGCAAAATCAATACACTCCAGGAACTCCTGAACATCAATGTCTGCCCCCTCAATCACAGCACAGCAGGTTCTCCTTAAATGCTTAGTCAGTGCTACGATATTCTCATGTTCTTTCATCAGTAAATCAATTCCATACATTATTTATCCCTCCTTAATCAATGTGAATGTCTGATTTCCTAAATATTTGTAGGAAAAACCGCTGCCCTCCAAAATACCTGCGACCAGCCTCTCCTTCAGGTCATAATAATGACTGACATCTCCTTGTAATGCTTCCCAATATGGCAAATGTATATCCACAGTCTGTTTCCATACTACTGCCTCCTGACTTATGGAAACCACAGTATTAACCCTGTCACAAGGCATTCCGTTCAATAGCAGATTATCCAAATGCCTATAAACTTCTTCTGCGCTTGTTTTCCCCGACAGTTTCCTGCTCCGTCCATACTCATATGCAGCATTCGCAATATCCGGCATACATTCAGAATGGGCATCCATCGTTGAGATGACCAGAAAAGCAAGGCGGTTTTCAGCGGCAGCGATTTTATCCTGTAACCAGCCATGTATATTACTGTTATCAATCATATTTTCAAGACTGCCTTTCTCCACCGCCCCATACTTTTGTTCCATTTCGGAAAGAATGCCATCATCATACCCGTTTTTGCTTATCATATCTGATAATCTTTCAACTAGCCCGTTTTGGAACTCTATTTTTCCGTATAGCCAGTGATGAATCGAACCTAAAAATGCGCTCATTGCACTCCTCCTATGAATTCAGCTTTTTCAAGAGTTCATCGGCATCCAGCCCATGCACCATGCAGGCATCCGCAAGGCTCTCCATCTGTGAGGACGGGCACCCTAAACAGTGCATCCCCATCTGCATCAACACCTCTGCCGCCTCCGGTTTGGTTCTTAAAATTTCTCCAAGTAACATTTCCTTTGTGATTGCCATATTATTTTCCTCCTATCTTTCTTTCCTGTTACAACACTTGCACTTCCTGATTTTTTTCGCCAAACTTTTCTTTTATCTCGGTGCAGATTTCTTCCCTGCTTATGCCTCTTTGTTCCTGCGTCTTAATCATCTTATACGCTTGAAAAAGCGGTGAAGGTCCAATTTCCGAGCTGAAAAATCCGATCCCCTGATTCCATGCCAAAAGTTCAAACACATCATCCAGCGCTGCAGATTCAAGACCATAGATATATGCCTTTACCAGTTCCCGCACAGCCTGCCTCATTCTTCCTGCGCCAACTGCATTTGTCAGGGAAAGGAGCAGACGCATTTCATAGGGGAGAGTGCGCTTCTCACTCTGCCATGTTGCCTGCCAAAAATCCGCCGCGATACGCCCTAAGTCCTCATCAATCATAGGATAATTCAGCAATGCAAGCGGACGGTATGGTGCAGAGCCTTCCGGCTCTTTTTCCTCTGTCCGGTAAAACCAGACATGAAACTCATTTTCTGCCAGCTTCTCTGTATGATGTATATACCCCAGCATATCCATCTCCTTATATAGCGGGTAAGGTTCAAAAGTCTGTATGACCTCAATTCCCTCCCCGGCTTTTAGCGTCATGGCACGTCTTTGTAAGCCGGGAAAGAAATTTCCCTGCACATGGCGTACATCCACTTTGAAGAAGTCTTTCTTTTTATCCTTCCATTCCTCGTACTTTATCATGATATCCTCCTTTATTTATTTTCTTGCTTTGGTGATTACATTATAGTAAAATAAGCAGAGCAAGTATGTTTGAATTCAAACAAAGAGGTGAGATTTTGGAAAAATTTTTAAACGTATTAAAAAAATGCCCGCTGTTTGCAGGATTATCCGATGACGAGATTTTAACCTCGCTAAAGTGTATCGGAGCAAAAGTCAGAAAAAACGCCAAAAATCAATACATCCTTCAGGCAGGAGATTGTACGGACTGTATCAGCCTGCTTGCGTCTGGGACTGCTTTAGTCATTCAGGAAGATTTATGGGGAAACCGGAACGTTATGACAAATCTTATGCCGGGCGACTACTTTGCCGAACCCTTTGCCGCCATTCCTGATGCAGTTCTCAGCGTCAGTGTTGTTGCGACAGAAAATTGTGAAATTGTGGAAATAAATATGAACCGCCTGATTACCATGTGTTCCGCTGCCTGCAGCCATCATAACCGCCTGATTAAAAACCTGATTACAGCTTTTGCCCAAAAGACACTGTTGTTTAACGAGAAGATAACGCACATGAGCAAGCGAAAAACACGTGATAAGCTGCTTTCCTATTTATCTGCTGAAGCAGCCAGACAAGGATCACTTTCTTTTGACATTCCCTTTGACCGCCAGCAGCTTGCCGACTTCCTCTGTGTAGAACGTGCAGCAATGTCTGTAGAATTATCAAAGCTGCAAAAAGAAGGGCTTCTGAAAACCTTTCATTCTCATTTTGAATTAAGTCCAAATGCCACAAATTAAAACAGGTCAATCTATACATAGCAGATTGACCTGTTTACAAAATACATATTTGTTATCAAATCAGCGGTTGCCTTCTGCAATCCCATAAACGGATTGCAGAAGCATTTTTCCTGATGATGTCTTAAAAACACAATCTATAACATTTCTGATATTGGCTTCCTGATATCCGGATTCGTCAGCATTAACCAAATAATCAGCTTCCAGCAAAATCTGGTAATCAATCCCGTCAACCTCCTGAAAAGTATGATGATGTGCGACCAAAAAGATGATACGGTTCACCATCTCGTTCGACAGCCCTGTACCCTTCAGGAATTCTTCAGCTAATACAGCGCCTTCTTTTTCCTGAAGTTTTCCATTTGTATTTCCGTATTTTTCCCGGCACAAAGGACACGCAATATCATGTATAATAGCCGCAATTTCTATTATTCTCTGTTCATCATCCGCTACTTTCTCACACTCTGCAATCGTTTTTGCATAGGCATACACTTTCATAAAATGATTGATATCATGAAGATTTCCTTTTGAATACTTTACCATTTTAACCATGATTTCTGAAACAGTCATATCATTTCCTCCTGTTATCTATACATCGTCTATAACCAATAGTCCACAAACTTACCAGTCACATCGTACAATTAAAAGCCAACCTTATGGCGAATCGTCATCCAAAACATCAATCCGTTCTATTTTAAAGACATTTAATGTGTCCACATCAGGGCAGGCAAAAACCGCTGTCCCCTTCTCCTGTCCGGGTATTTCGCCGCCGTATCTTAAAATATCAATATATGGAAATGCAACATGCATAGCCATAGGACAGAGTTTTCCACGCTCTGTATCAAAATCAAAACTATCACCTATTTTGTGACCCCTATGACATCCTTTCGTGCCTTTTTGATCAATCAATGTGATCTGGATTCCAGGTTTTTTCATATTTTAAGCACCTCCAACTCCTTCTCAATCGGTATTCCCTTATATATATCTGTATTGTTTCTATTGTTTTCAATCAGGCTGCTCACAGTGTCCATGGCTTTTTTTGTACTGTCATACAGGCTGTTTCCCTCCATCAGTTTTCCCAATAAAACGGAAGAAAAAATATCGCCCGTACCCGGAAACCTGACCGGAATGTTATAAAAAGGAATTGTAAATCTTTGTTTCGTTTTATGATCGAAGCCTGCAACCACATCTTTGCCATCCTGCTGAATGCTTGTGATGATTACCGATTTTGCGCCCATATTACCAAGCCTTTGAATCATTTCATCTACCTCCGAGATTGTTGCAGATTCATGATACTCCACTCCTGTAAGTCTGGCCGCTTCAGTATAATTTGGTACAATATAATCGGCTACTCCTACCAGTTTCTTCATATGTGCAACCGTTTGCTCTGTAACTCCATTGTACAGGGTTCCTTCATCTCCCATAATTGGATCAACAAATATCAGGGTTCCTTTCATGCTTTCCTTTCGACAAAATTCTTCTATGATTTTTACCTGCTCCTCTGAAACAATAAAGCCTGTCGCTATCACATCAAAGCAGAATCCCAATTCCTCCCATACTTTAATAGTGTTCTTCATATAATCTGTTGTTTCAAGAATATCGAATTTGCCATAATCCAACGTATTTGATACTAACGCAGTGGGAAGATTAAATATTTGGTACCCCATATATGACATCAATGGAAGCATGACCGATAATGCCACCTTTCCATATCCTGCCAGATCATTTATCAACAATACTTGCTTGCCCATTTTCATCATGCCTTTCAGTTAATTCAATTCATCTATAATGAAATAATTATATACAGGGAGCAGGTTTTCGTCAAGATTTGTGTATACAAGCACCAATATATACATTAAATATCCGCCACACTCCGGAATTTTATGGATTTCTGTTACGTGACTGCTTTTATTGACTTTACCCATTTCACTCAATCCGAAATTCTTATCCCCTGTTCTGCAACTCCCGTAAATGTCTAAGCTGAGCTTCGCTTAATGTTCTCGGTTTCCCAATCCTGACAAGATTTTTGGGTAAAACATAGGTCTTACTTACTTCCGTCCATGACTTTAACCTTATTACCTCTGGAAACTCTTTACATAGCTTATCCATTTTCCGTATCCATGCCAGATTAGCTGTGTAAATTGTTGCTTCGCTTTCATCTGCATTAAAGTTGATAACAACCTCCTGCTCATATCTTGATAATTTCATTCCATGCTCCTTTCTCCAGTACCGAAACTGGCACCAATCCAATTTAACGGTACCCTTCCGGTACCAAATAAATATACTCAATCTTGGGCGGTTTTCTATCATTGCTGTTTTCCCCTTGCTGTTTCCTGACAGGCAACCCTTGTCGGCACTGTGTCGTCCAATATTGGCGCTCAAATTTTCTTAAAATTGGTCTTGGCGGTTTATATCAGCTTGGACAGTCATTCAGTTGTACTGTCATTATCCAACAAAACGCCCTGCTTTCCCGTATATCCACCATGTCAGAAATCTTCCAAAAAACAGATTTTTTCTATCATGCTGGAAATTTTCGGTAGGAATCCGCCTGTTTGTGTGATATTCTGTTTTCGTAAAGGAGAGATTTATCTATGAAAACGCAATTAAGCATACAGGAACGCCTGAAAGACCTGCGTGTAGAAAAGGGAATGACTTTAGAACAACTGTCACAGCAGACAAAAATTCCTGCTTCCACGCTTGGCTCTTATGAATCTGATGATTATAAAGAAATACCCCATAGGAACATCATCGAATTAGCAAAATTCTATGAAGTATCAACGGATTATCTGCTTGGTATGACTGAAAACAGACAGCTTGACAACATTGCCCTGTCCAATCTGCACCTGAGTGACGCTGCCCTGACACTTCTCAAAGACCGCAAAATCAACACACTGCTCCTGTCAGAGCTTATCACTCATGAACAGTTCCGAAAACTCATGCTTGACTTGGAGATATATGTTGACGGTCTTGCTGATATGCAGATCAAATCACTTAATTTTGTGGTGGACACAAGCAGAAAGGCACTGATGAAGCGGCACAATCCTGATGAATACAACCTGCAATTAAACACGCTGAAAGCACAGCACCTTGAACTGAATGAATACTTTTCCCATGTGATTGATGACGATATGCACGCCATTATCAAAGACATCAGGAATGCCCATAAAGGCGATATTGATTCTGCCCCTCCTAAGACCATAACCGAACATTGGGAAGAAATTCTTGAAAAAGCTGAAAACTTTGCAGGCACTTCCAAACAGAAACTTGCTTACATATTCACCCAATTTCTAAAGATTAAACCAACCGAAAAGAATATTGATGATATGGCAGATATGCTTGGACAGTCTGAAATCTTAGAACCTGATGCAAAAAACGCCGGAACAGTACGAAAAGGAAACAGTCTAAGGACTAAATAACTGCAAAACAAAAGGAACTGCATCTATCCGCAATTCCCTGTTACTGTAACCATATTTTATTATTCCTCTGTCTTAACCAGCTCCACCACATCATTCAAATTGCAATCCAGCGCATCACAAATCCGTATTAGTGAGTCCATAGAGATGTGCTGCCCCTTGTTCATGTTGGCAAGTACATTTGTGGTAAGCCCTGCTTCAATACGCATTTGGCTCTTAGTCATTCCCCTCTCTAAGAGCAAATGCCACAGAGGTAAGTAACTGACTTTCCGCATAGCAACCCTCCATTGTTCGGCTAATTTTTCCTGCCCGTTTTCTGTATCTGTTTTGTTTATTCTATCAGAGATATTGTCTTTTATCAATCAAATCTTGACTGTTGGCGGTATTTCCTGTTGTTTTGCCAATCATATTTTTGCTACACCTATTTGGGTATGAAGTGCTCCATACCCGGCGACAAGGGCAGCAATCCCACGAAGCATCCACCTTCCGGCAGTAGGAAATTCTTTTACAAACCGCCTTGCCATCCCAATCATCATTCCCCAATGAAATCCAAGATGAAGTGACATCAATATAAATCCACAATAGGCGGAAACCATGTGAATCTCTCTGACAGAAGCCCTTCCGCCTTCGATTGGCAGAAATGATAATGCGTGTTTGGAAAGAATCACCCCACTATACATGGAACCAACCATTGTAAACAGGATTCCAATAACAAGAACGGTCTGCCATATACGAAACAATGTATATTTCCCTTTGAAAACACTCCGGCTCCATTTTCGATTCAAAATATGGTGGATGATGAAAAGAACAAACATCCCTATTCCAAGCCATTCATGCGCCGCTTCCCCAATCAGTTCATAAGTCATCAGAAACAGCAGCATGACCGTCATTCCAATATCGACCACTATTTTTAAAATTGTATTTTGTTTCACGTTGCCTGCCTCCTATTGTCTCCTATGTAAAACCTATATTGCTTCATCGACCAGAACATCTTATTTACCCGCAGCCCCGTTGCTGTCATTCCAATGAAGAAAACCAATAAATACAGCGGAAAAATCCACATGCCAATCTGCTGGCCGAGGAAACCGCAAAGGATAGGCGTCGTCATAGAAGACAAGCTGGAAACCGCCATCTGAACCCCCATAATACATGGAGACGCTTCTTCCCCAAAGATAATTGGTGTCAGATAGTTAAAGTTAAGAAACAACGGGCCATTTCCAAAACCTATCAGAAAAAAACGGCGACCGGAAGCAAGCCGTCCAGATGCAAGACCAATATAATAATTCCCTGATATGGAGAACCCTGCCATGGCTGCAGCTGTCAATGCCGTGCTGAACGCAGATACTTTAAAAGCCGCTGCCTCCGCTGGTCACAAACGGAATGATCCTTTTCCCGGAAAAGTCATATTCCTCCAGAAACGCATAGACCGCCATAGGCATATCATAATACCAGTTAGGAAATTCTCCTGTCAAGTAGGGACTAAATTTTTTTACCCAATTTAATTAATTTGGCATCCTACAACTTATTGTTTTCAACAAATCAACAATTTAATTAATATAATCTTCCTTATCATTATATTATGGAACTTTAATCAATAATTGCTATTTACCTCTTTGTTAATAAGCCAATTCCATAATATTTTTTCTATTATCTAGTTTTCAACTACAGAAGGAAAATCCTGAAAAATCTGTAATTCTTCATCTGGCAAAGATAATTTTCTCTCTTCCAATTTTATCTTTTTCTTAAGTTCATCTATTGAAGGAGGGTTATCTAAAAAATTCTCCAGTTCTGTACACAGTTCATCTTCATTTGAATAGTATGGTATTACATCAACTTCACTCACAATATTTGATCCTAAAACTGCATGAGTCAGCTTTCCACTTCTAAAATATGAATCAAACAAGTAAAAATCAATTATTGGTATATCATCCACATCACTTCCCGCAAATATAGGATAATTTGTAATTATAACTTTAATTATCTTTTTACCTTCCATATCGCCGATAAAATCCGACAATTCATCTTTATGCACCTTTATAAAATCTGCTTTTCTTTTAATTTGATTTGCTGCATTTTTAACTATTTTCAGGTTATTATGTGTATCTCTACATTCCATTGCATACTTTATACACTTTACTTCTGCTATTACTACAACATTTTTTAAATTAATTAACAAATCTATTTCTTCATATTTTCCATCTTTATTTGTAAATTTGTTTATTTGAGGTATGTTATATGAATATCCCTTTTTAGAAAGTACGTCTTCTAATGATTTCTTAATATACCTTTCAAAATCTTTACCCCTTCGCGTCAAATCCACTCCTGCTGCATCTAACCACACATCCGTCAAATATGAATAATTTGGAGTTACAATTGCCGACACTAAACATAAATAAGTATTTCCCAGTAACAACAACGGTTTGCTTCTTAAATTAATCCGACAATTATTATCCATTGTGTTTGTATTCATTTCTAAAAACAATTCAATCTGTTTTTTAGAATATATTGTTGTTTGCTTCAATAATCGAACTATATCCTTCCTACTAATTTTTACAGATAGCAATGACATTCTTTGTTTTTTTTCTTTTTTTGTATCAATAATTTTATTAATAAGATTTGATAACCTTGTAAACATAATAATCATATCATTTATCGATAATTCTTTGATCTCTTCAATTCTCTCTTTATAAATGAAGGGATAATATAGATCTACTTCCGTTTTAGCCATAACATATGACATATCATCCTCATAATTATTTTCTTTTTCTATCAGTGAATACTGAATATATCCTTCTTCATCCAGCCATGCTTTATTAATAATATAGTCACTTCTTCCTATCGTAAAATACTTCTTATGGAATTTACTAATATTTGAAAGTTTTTCTACAATGCTAATATTTCCCGCTATATTATTTTCAGTACGCAGATAACCAATATGTTTTGCTATTGGATACTTTTCATCAATATATTTTACACAAATCTTATCTTTTTCTATTTTAATATACCCATCTTCCCATAGCGCAACATCATAAGACTCTTTTATATAATAAAGTATATTAGCAAATACATATCCACTGTGAACTATATGTATTTTATCCTCTTTCAAGCCAATATTTTCATCTGGAACTATGTGCCTTATAATATTTATAATTGTATTTATATAATCAACTTGTCCTTCAACAGCCCCAACTATATTTATTTTTCCCAAATGTGGCTCAGGTGAATCAACCTCTAAATGAGCAATATCAAATAAACTTACACTTTCTCTACTTTGGAATACCTCATATGACAAAGTCAAATAGTCTGCATTTGCCATACTAAAGATCATTATTATTGCATCTTCTATGCTAATATATGCTTTTTTTATCTCATCTTTTATTGCCTCAGTGTATTTTCTATAATAAAAATTATATATTTCTGCTGCCTCTGCTATCGTCTTTGCATATTTATCATCATCGCTTTTTAATTCCACTTGGGCAATATACTGCTTCAATTCATCAGCATTAAATCCACGATTAAATGGGTTAAAGCTATTATTGCCTTGCAATTTTTTTCTTATATTTTTTTCTGACATTTTTACGCCACCTTATGCCTTTCTTTTAAATAATATATTACTAAATTTTTACACTCATTGTTTATCCGTAATTCGTACTCATTAATAAAGCATCTAAATTACCTTGACTATTCTATACCATTAGACTAATACTATTTTTATATTATACAAAATTTTATTTAGTAAGAATTCAAAATTTTTTATCTGTCTTAATTCCATAATAGAAATAATCTAATGATTATGTAACATTAAATTATATTAATGCTTTATTAGAACTTATCTTTTTCTCTTTTCTATCCTGCCATAAAGGCACAATTATATGATCCATGAATTTTGAAACATTCCAGCATAAAGCAACGTCTTTGTCTATTGCCCAATCACTGCTAAAATATTTACCTTATTCATAAATCATCATCTTTTCCATATTAATCCAACTATCAAGGTACAAAACAGATTTCTCACCAAATTTTTTATAAAATTTCGATTCCTGGAATCGTAAGTAAACAACTAATTTTTGAATTCTTAATCTCTCCACTTGTATTATATCGTTTTCTAGATGCTGAAAAGAAAACATCTTTTTGTGCCCTTGTAACAGCCACATAAAACACGCTTAATTCTTCTAACACATCTTTTGCAACATGATTTTCAATTTGTATGCGACAGTAATCTCCAGCATTAATCCTACCCGTTTTAAAATCACAATTTCCACACAAACTCCCAAAATTAGGAAATAAATATGGCTCCATATCTGGAAGTATTACATAATCCCATTCTAATCCTTTCGATCCATGTACTGTAGATACAAATACCCTGCTGTCTACATAATCCATACTTTGCTTTAATGCTCTATTTTCAAATGTATCATTGATATATGCAATCCTCTCTTCATTTTCTAAGAAAAGATACTCCGCTAAAAGTTTATTAAAAAAAGCCTCTGTTAAAACCAACAAAGATTGAATTACTTTACTTGATGAGTTTTTATAATTTTGACGTAACACAGCACAAACTTTACTTAAGAGTGTTTTATTTACTCTTTTTGATCTGGATTGTTCCAAAACAGAAAAAAGAATTTTTAATGCTTTCTGATGATACTGTATGTATTCCAAATCATCATCTGAAAATAATCCATAAAAATAATCAATCAAATCATCTTCTAACTGTTCCATAATAATTTCAGCATTTGGATTCCTTTGCTGAATTAAAATTGCTACCTTGTCCTCTTTTGATTTCAAAAGACTTCGTATCAACTCAGAAACATTTATAGCCTCTTGCTCTTGTGTATCATGCAATGCTAATTTAACTTTCGCATTTTCTTCAATTAAGGGATCCAAATAATTTTCTGCATTATGCCTAATATTTTTATCTAGTAAAAGCATATTCGGATTATTTCTGAATCGGTAATTTTTATCTAATTGAATTTTTATCATTGAATATTCATTTTTAGCAATTTCCAATAAATTGGGGATAGCCCCAATAAATCCGTATATCCTTTGCAAAGGATCACCCATAAAAAAGAGTTTAGTGTCTTGATAAATTAATAACTTTATTAATTTCCAACTCAAATAATTTGTATCTTGAAATTCATCAATCATAATATAGGGATATAGCAATTGATAAAAGTCTCTTAACTTTTGCTTATCTTCTAATAGTTTAATGCACAAAACCAAATATCCATTATATGTTATACAAGATTTAGGAATAAATTTATTTATTATGAGTTCATAATATTTTTGGAATAATGCTTCGATTTTTTCACTGTTACAGCCCTTTACAGCTTCTGAAAAAGAATGAAGCAATATTTGATTCTCATCGCTTAACTCTATTCCTGCTGCCTCTATTTCTCCTACATTTTCTTCATTATATGCTACAAACATATTTACATCTGATATATTACTATAAAGTAAATATCCATACAGCTTCAAAACTCTCCTTGCAAATCCATGATAATTTGTAATTGAAATCCTAGAATTCAAATTTGCTGGAGAACATATATCATCAATCCCCATTTGTGGTAATTTCTCAGAAATATCTTTTTTCATCTTATATGCTGCATTTACACTAAATGTAAGTGCCAATATTTTTTTATTAGCAGGAACAATTCCTGATGCCAGCACATAAGCAACTTTACTTACCATAGTTTTTGTCTTTCCACAGCCTGCTGGAGCCTCTAGCAAAATCCTATGATAATCACTAATGACTGCATTAATTTGTGCCTGATCTCCTTCATGCTCTGCTTGAATTAATGATTTTATACCCACTTCTATTTATCCAATCCTTTCTTTGATTTTACGTATTGCCCGAACATAGCAAGGTGGAATCATTATCTTATCCATGTTCTCTCCAATTATTTTACCCAATAAAATTCCTTTATTAACTGAAAACCAAGTAATATAAATGACTGGATACATCTTGTCATCAGGTGTAAGTTCTGAAAATTTATAAGCCCTATCAGCACTGATTTTTTTAATTTTGAACTTTTCTATAGCCCTATTTAAGGCTTTCTCCTGCATACTTCTTTCCAAACCCTTACTATCATATTCTGTAAGTATATTTTCCAATATGTCTGTTCTATTCTTTTTTATTAAACGATATACAATTTCACTATCAAAACATAATTGGCTTGTAAAAATCAAGTTATCTCTATCTGGAATATTCTTTTCCAACTTTTTGTCCTTGTCCATAACCCCCACATTCGCAATTTTTAATTTTTCAAAAAGTTCCATCAATGGAATTATTGATTCTGCACCACTAGCCTTAATTAAAGCAATCCCTTCTCGATCAAAGTCTATTCCCAATGTATCTCCGAATAATTTAAAGGAACCATATTCCGATTCACCTTCAACAATGATAACACCTCTTGCAAAAATCGCTTCCTTCAAATATTCAAATTGCATTAACAGATGCTTTCTTTCCCTTGGATTTAAAGTAAGTTTTTTCGCATTAACAACATTCGTATTTCCTTGTTCTGAATACATTCGGATAATCTTTTTATAATCATCAGAAATAATATTAGGAGAATGTGTTGCAATAAGTATCTGACCACTAAACTCATCTATTCCAAACAAATGATTAAGAATAGAATTAAATTCTTCATCCTGACCTGATGCAATCTTTAAAATGTCTTTCATCAATGTTCTCTGCAGATAAGGATGCAGATGGATTTCTGGTTCATCAAATATCAATAAAGTTTGCAGCTTCTTATCATCATCTTTTAACTTTTTAGCATGGCTGATAATTTTTTCAAGAATAGATAAGACAATAAGCATGTTATATTGAACGCCATAACCGATTTCTGACACACTAACATTATTTGCATCCTTTAAAACCATTATCCTTGTTAACATTTCTTGATTATTCTGCTCAGCTAATGGTTGAATATTAAACCTATTGAATGCCTCAATATTCTTGAGAATTGAATCCACATATTTTTCAAGTCTCTTTATGGCACCTTTATTCAGATAGGTAGTTCCTTCTTCCTGATTTTCAATAAATTTCTTTACAATATAATTTAAAAAAGTACCTGCGCCTTTTGTTTTTGAAAAATCCAATTCATTTTTCGGATTTCTTAATGAATCATAATTAATTAATAATAATCTCCTTATATCAGCATGCAAAACAGACTCGCCCGTTTCATAATGACTGTATCTTAAATATTCATCTGGATTTTCCTGTGTTATTCTTACATTTATATAATCTGTATTCTCTGGATCAGTCAAGTCATCAAATATGCCTTTCTCTATATCATTAAGCTTCAACCTTATAACTATTTCTATTGCTTTCGTTGAATCTTGGAAATCATTTGCTTCAAAACTCTTCCCGGCAAATATTCTGTTTATAGCATATAATAAATTAGTTTTCCCAATATTGTTTTCTCCTACTATATAGTTTAAATCATCTGAAAAGGTGATCTTAATATCATTTAGATTCCTATAATTTAATAACTTAATACCTTGTAACTTCATTATTTCTCCTCCCAGTATTATTCCCAAATAACAGAAAAGCATATGTTCTCTTAGACTACCTTAGATTTTAACCGTAATATTGTTACTTATTATACCACATGCTACTCCCATATTCTAGATACGTCATGGAAGACAAATAAATCAAAATTGGCTTTCAAAATTAGAGGACAACCACATCTATATAAAAAATCTGATCCATACTGAATGCACTTCTCTTCAATACAGACCAGAAATCTTTGTATCATATTTAATTCTCCAAATTCTCTTTAAACCCCCACATTATCTCAATCCTGTTCCCCGGATAGACAATCACTTTCTCAATCAGCTTTTCCTTCATATCTTCGGTCAGCTCGTCCTCTTCCAGAAATACCATTGCCTGCTCTGCCTTTCTCCTGGAGCCATCCTGCACACTTACCTCTGCTTCCTGTGTCTGCCTAAGTGCCGCAAGCTCCGCTTCCATCCGCTCCATATCGGCATCATATTTTTTCTTCTCATTCAGGAATATTTCCCTATCCAGCTTCCCATCCGCATACTTATCATATAATGCGAACCATCCCTTCTGTGCCGCTTCCATGGACTTTACTATAGCATTGATCCTGTCGCTTACAGATAAGGAAGCATTCCTTTTCACCGCCTGTCTTGACAGCTTATCCCTGTCAAGGTAAAGCTCCGCTTCCTTTTTGACTGCCGCAAGCACCGCCATATCCGCATCATGCTTGTAAATCTCTATATCCTTACAATCCGAATCCGTCTTGTATAACCGCTGTCTGCAGAATACAGTTCCGTAGTGTGCATTGTGCAGTGCCCTTCCACAGCACCCACAGTAATAGATATTCTTCTGCCTTTTTCCCTCCTTCGCTTTCTGCTGTTTCAAAGAAGAAACTGCCCTTATGTATTGGGGATAATCAATAATCGCCTCATGGGTATCTTCCACCCTCACCCATTCCTCCTGCGGGCGTTTTACCTGCTTCCCTCCCACCGAATCCAGCTTCGTCTTAAGCTGTACCATGGTTCCGGTATACTTTTCATCCCGGATGATATCCTCCACCTTACAGGCAGTCCAGTAACATTTTCTGCCTTTATTTTTCCACTGCCTTGTACTTCCCTTTGACCTGTAAAGTTCTGACGGGCTGGGGATTCCCCTGTCATTCAGTATCTTTGCTATCATAGTAGTTCCCATCCCTGCGGTCTTCATATCAAAGATTTCCCTGACAACCGCCGCTTCCTCCGGCTCGATGACCAGCCTGTGTTTATCTGCCTCCGATTTCCTGTAGCCATACAGGGCACAGGTGGAATTATACTGCCCCTGCTGTGCCATCCTCTGCCATGCGATTTTCTGCTTCTTTGACATTTCCCTGCTGTAGTAGTCATAAATAAGGTTCTTGAACGCCACATCCAGGCCGCCGGTTGCACCCTCTGCAAGTTCTGCGCTGTCATAGTTGTCATTGACGGAGATAAAACGCACACCCATAAAGGGGAATAGCTGTTCAAGGTAATTGCCAAGCTCCACGTAATCCCTGCCGAACCTTGAAAAATCCTTTACGATGATGCAGTTGATCTCCCCCTTTTTGGCAAGCCCTATCATTTCCGTAAACTGCGGCCTGTTGTCAAAATGTGTGCCTGAAAACCCGTCATCACATTTTTCAATGACCTTACAGCCCTCAAACTCCTTCCGGCTTTTAATGTAATCATAAAGCAGGTCCCTCTGCGTTGTGATGCTCCCGCTTTCTGTCTTGAAGGAACTGCCGAGCACATCATCATCTTCCATGGAAAGCCGGATATAGAGGCAGACTGTATATTCTTTAAAATCTCCCTGCTTTGCTACACAGTTTCTTCCTTCGTGCATAAAACCTCCCCTTTCCTGCTTTCTGCCAGTTCCAAAAATTCCTTCATTTCATCAGCGAAAGTATATTCGACCTCAATCCTGCCTTCCCCGAAAAATACAATCCTCTTTACCAGTGCATGGACTATTTCAGAAGAAAGCTCCTGAAAACCTGCATACTGTCCTATGGTCTCCGCCATGCCGCCACTCCCTGCATATTCCGCTTCATAGGTTGCCTGCACTGCCGCCAGTTCGGAAAGTTTCTGCGCCATCTCTTCCGCTTCCTTTACATATTTCCTCTTTGCATACAGGTAATCCCTCTCATTTAAAAGTCCGTCCGCATAATCGCTGTAAAGGCTGCTGTTCATGGACTGCGCCCTCTCCATCCGGCTCCTTGTCTCTGCTATCTGCCGCCTGTAGCCGTCCTGCACCTGCTTTGCCTGCGCTGTCCTGTTTAGGTTCTGCAGGACTTCCTTCGTATCAAGGAAAAGATTTATATGCAGCCTTAAGGCGGCTCCTACTGCTTCCTCCAGATCCTGCATCTTTATTTTCTTCTTTTTGCAGAACCATTCGCCGTAGGATTCGGAATTGGGGCAGATATAGTCATAGTAAACTTTGACATTTCCGCTCCGGTCATCCACCCTGCGGTAAAATTTCATCCTGCCGCCACAGTCTCCGCAAAAAAGGATGCGTCCAAGCTTATTTTCCTTTTTTCCCACATGGCCATATTTCCCCCGGCTTGCAATTACTTTCTGTTTACGTTCTTCCACCAGTTCCTGCACTTTATCAAATAATTCCCTGCTTACTATGGGCTCATGGGTTCCTGCCACATAGATGCGCCCTGATCTTTCAGGCTTATGTTTCTTTATCCCCATATACATGGCTTCCTTCTGGATTCCCTGCTCCATATCGCCGATATAGACCGGGTTCAGGATTATTGCGGCAATTGTGCTGTCATTCCAAAGGCCATCTGCATACCTCTTGTTCTGCGTCAGCCCTTTCCCATATTTGTACCGCATAGGGGAAGCGATCCCCTCTCCGTTCAGCATCCTTGCAATAGCCCCGTTTCCCATGCCTGCCGCCTTGCACTCAAATATCCTTGCCACAATGGGGCTGGCTTCCTTATCAACAATAAGCTGGTTCTTATCCTCCGGGCTTTTCCTGTACCCATAAGGCGCCCTGCTCCCTACAAATTTCCCCTGCCGCTGTTTGATGTCAATAGCGGTGGAGATTTTCTTCGACATATCCTTTGCATATGCCTCGTTGATCAGATTCTTCAGCGGAACAATAAGGCCGTCATCCGCTGCGCTGGATGCAGTGCTGTCATAGCCATCCGTCACTGCGATAAACCGGATTCCGAAAAAGGGGAAGATCTTTTCAAGGTAATCCCCGGTTTCAAGGTAGTTCCTGCCAAGCCTTGACAGGTCTTTCACCACGATGCAGTCGATCTCCCCTGCCCGCATATCATTTACCATCCTTGTAAATTCTGGACGGTCAAAACGGGTTCCCGACACACCGTTGTCGATATACTCCGCCGTCTGGGTAAGGTATGGCCTGCTTGCTATGTAATCCCGCACTAAGGAAAGCTGGTTCTCAATAGTATCACAGTCGGGGTTTTTGCTGTCCTCTACGGAAAGCCTTGCATAGGCTGCTGTGCGGTAAACCTTCATTTCCTGTGCCGCTCCCTGCGCTTTTTCACTGGGAGCGGCTGCTTTCCTGCTCTTCCTTGCCATTTATACCGCCTCCTTCCCCTCCGGTGCTTCCCCGTATGCGGCTGTGTATTCCATGCACCTTGCAAATTCATCATTGAAATTATAAATTACTTCTATCCGGTCTGCGCTGTAGACAAGCACCTTCTTTATCATGACCACCGCCGCATTCCGCTCCAAAGTCTGGATATTCCGGTATTCCTTAAATGCCCTGACCCATTCATGCAGGCTGCTCCTGCTTTCCAGTATCAGGCTGGCTTCTTTTTCATAGGAACGGATTAGTGTCTCCGCTTCCCCTATCCGCCTGTCATACTCTGCCTTTAGCTGTAAATATTCCTTTTTGGTGATGATGCCGTCCTTCAAGTCCTCGTACAGGTTCATCTTCCTTTTCTCCGCTTTTTCCAGCTCCCCTTTTTTCTTACGGATGCGCACGTCAAACTTTGCCACGTCTGCTTTTAATTTGGGGGCTTTTTCAATGGCTTCCATGGCTTTTTCCAGTGTCAGCACCTTTTCTATGTGCATCTGCACAAGGCACAGCACCGTCTCTGTCAGTTCCGTCTCCGGGATGCGGTGCGGGGAGCAGGAAGATCTGTCTTTCTTATTGCCGGAGCAGACATAATACACATATTTTTTGCCGCCTGCCGGGATAGTTTTTCTCACCATAGGCTCTTTGCAGTCGCCACAGTAGAGCAGCCCTGCCAAAGGGTACAGTGCTTCCTTTTCCGGGGATATCCTTGTGTCCTGCGCGAGTAATTCCTGCACCAGCGCAAAATCTTTTGCTGGAATAATTGCTTCATGGGTATCCTCCACTTTCACCCATTCCTCTTCCGGCTTCATCACCCTTGTCTTGATCTTATAATTAGGCGTGGTCTGCTTCCCCTGTGCAAGAGTTCCGGTATAAATCTCGTTTTTTAATATCCTTGTGACGGAGTTGTAACACCACTTCGCCTGTGCGCTCTTTTTGAAGCTGGTCTCAAGGTTGATGCCGACGCTCTTTTTATATTCCATGGGCGACAGGATTCCGTCTGCATTCAGTTTATCTGCTATCGCCTGCTGGCTTAAGCCGCACAGCTTCATGGTGAAGATATCCCTCACAACGCCTGCCGCATATTCATCAATGACAAGCTGGTTCTTGTTCCTCTCATCCTTCCGGTAGCCATACACCGCAAATGCGCCGATATATTCCCCCTTCTTACGTTTCATTTCAAGGTGGCTCCTGATCTTGATGGAGATATCCCGGCAGTAAGCGTCATTAATCAGGTTCTTGAACGGCACCACCATGTCGCCGCCATAGCCGCCCTGTGCGTCCAGGCTGTCATAATTGTCTGTGATGGCAATGAAGCGCACCCCCAGCATGGGGAATATCTTTTCAATATAGCGCCCTGCCTCAATGTAGTTCCTGCCGAATCGGGATAAGTCCTTTACAATGACACAGTTGACAATGCCTTCCCGTATGTCTTCCAGCATACGCTGGAAATTAGGGCGGTCAAAATTTACCCCGCTGTACCCGTCATCTGCGTACACTGAATGGATCTCTATTTCTGCATGGGATTTCAGAAAGTCCATGATAAGGGCTTTCTGGTTCGATATGCTGTTGCTGACAAGCTTCATGCCCTCACCAGCATCGCCATCTTCCCTTGATAACCTCAGGTAGATGGCTGCCTGATATGTATTAGAATTATTTTTCTTTTCCATCTGCAATGCTCCTTTTCCTGGTTTCAATTAAGACAGCCCTATCTTAATGGATTTAAGAACCGGAGTTTGCACATGACTTAGTCCTCTATGGTTCTTATCTTAACACATTTTCAGGCTTTTTTCCACACTTTCCCACTATTTTCTTCCTCTTATTCCAACTGTTTTCCAACCGTATTTTAATGTCACACTGACAGTAGAAGCTCCTCAAACCGCTCATTCAGGGATACCCCATCCCCGCTGTAGGCAGCCTTTACAATGACCTTGCCCACCCGGAAGCAGTAGGGGTTTCCTACCTGACGGATAAATTCTTTCCGCTTCTCCTGCTGTGTGAGGTTACTGTCTATCTTTATCTGCTGTATGTCTGCCACGTCCTCCGGCTTTACCGTCCGTATGTCTACTGACTTCATATGGTCCAGTGACATCCACAGCCTCCTCCATAAAAATATTTTCCCTGCCGGGCTATCCGGCTATCTTCCCCGCAACAACAAGGAACCTCCCATTTTTTCCATGAATTCTCCTGTCACAGGTGGCAAGGGTGATGATGCTGGTGGGAGCGTGGTCTGGCTCTGCATAATACAATGCCCTTCCCTGTAACTGCTCCATCCATGCATTGTAGCTCTCCATATCGGCATGGTTCCTTATGCGGAAATCCCATTCTTCCAGATTGTCTATGCTGTATTTGATTACTGCTATCACCTGATAGGCGGAAGCACTTCCGTAGGCATCTGTAAAATAGATGGTCTGATTCTCTTTGAAATAATCTTCCTTCTCATAATCTAAAAGTGTGGAGAACATGGCATCGGAGCCTGCGCCCATGTTGTGGCCGTAGATGATGCGGTTGAAATCCCATACCTGCGTGTCCTTATCCATGAAAGGGCACCCTGCGCTGCTCTTATCCCCTGTGAAATCATGGGAGAGGTAAAAGGCGTTATCATCCGTTCCCACTACGGGGAAATTGATTAAGGTATCAGGGATGCAGAGCCAGCCTTTGATATCCTCATTTTCACTGCATAGCGCATCCCAATCATAGGCTTCCAATCCCTTCTCCCTCATTTCCGCTTCATACTCCCGCCTGTACCTCTCCGCATCCGCTTCCATTTCGGAGAAAAGTTCTTCCAGCTCTGCCGCCGCTTCTTTCTGCGATTTCTCCCTTTCTTCTTCCAAGATAGCGTCAAGCTGTGCATAAGCGTCTGCTATTGCCTGATATTTTTCAAGCTGTTTCACTGCCTTATAGCGGAAGATCCCAATGCCTGCCATACAGACAAAGGCAAGGGATATTCCCACTATGATCTGCACTGCGATCCGCTGCCTTTTCTTTTCCGGCAGGTCAGGGAAAAGTTTCTCCCCAAGCCAGCTAATAAAATATTTTATTTTTTCCATGTGTTCCCTTTCTTCTATATACAAACAGCGGCAGATACCAGCACTTTCTAAGAACCGGATATCTGCCGCCATGATCTCCAATGGCAGGAGCAAAAGCCCCTGCCGCATTTTATGCTGTGACAATAACAGCCTTATTTACTTCTGATCCTTTGCCTTTCCTGCATAAAGAATACATGGTCAAATCACGCACCCACTACAGGCAGCTTTTCCCACTTTTCTTCCCTTCAAGCACAGATGCAGTAACAAGCATAACGCCGCACAGACCAAGGGCAGCAAGAAGATAAAAGGGTGACGCATAACCAGTCTGGATGACCGGCTCCGTTCCTTTTCCTGCATTTCCATTTCCTCCTTCCGTTCCGGTATTAGTATCTGCATTTTTATCTGAAGGGCTGCCTGCCGAATTGCCGGAGACAGTTCCGCTTGTATTCTGATTTTTGTCCGAAGTGTTTTGGCCATCTTTTCCGTTGGTATTGTTTTCTTCTGTTTTTTCCCATCTTGCATAGAGGCTGATACTCCTGCTGGGCTTATAGGTCTCTCCCTCTGTTCCGATAAATACCTGCCTGTCTGTGTACCAGCCTTTGAAAATATATCCTTCACGTTCTGCAGCCGGTAGCTTCACACTGCCGCCCTTTACTACTTTGACAGATGCATTCTTTGTCTTGCCACCGTTGGCATCATATTTGATGGTATAGGTATTTAAGGTTTCATTAGAATTATCGCCATCCTGTGTATTGTCTCCGCCGTTGCTATCTCCATTTTCTGTATTTCCACTGTTCCCTGAATCTCCATTACCGCCGCTGTTTTCTTTGAATTTTTCCCACTTTGCATAGAAATCTGTATCTCTGGTGATGCGGTAAGTATCATGGTATGCCCCTGCAAACTGTGTCAGGCCATTATCCAGATACCAGCCTGTGAAATCATACCCTTCACGTTCCGGCATGGGAAGGTAAAGGCTCCCGTCCTTAATAATGGTAATCTCTTTTACCTTGACCGTTCCTTTTCCTGCATGGAAAGTCACTTTACAGGTTTCGGGATCAGCGTCATTATCAGAATCTTTTTCTGTTTCCTTTTCCCAAAGTGCATAAGCTGTCATATCCTTAACCGCTTTCATCTCACTGCCGGGGATTCCAAGGAGGATTCCGCCATCCTTTTCCGTATACCAGCCAAGGAAATTGTAACCATCCTTTTCTGTTTTTGGTAAACGTATGGTATCGCCTTTTGCCGCCCTGATGGGCTTTGCTTCTTTTCCTCCGTCTGTATCAAAAGTAATGGTAACTTTCACCGCTTCCTTTTTCTCAAAATGCGCCTTTAAAGTCATATCTCCCTGCACGGTAAACTCTTCCCCAGCCTGTCCGGCACAAATGCTGTCGTCAGAAGCCAAGAACCAGCCAAGGAACTCATAACCGCTTTTATTACAGATGGGAAGGATGATTTTACTGTCCTTTTCCGCTGTAATGCTCTTCCTTACAGTCTCCCCACCGTTCGGATCAAAGGTAATGGTACAAGTGACCGCTGCTTCCTCTGTCTTTTCCCATGCGGCATAATAAATAGCATCCTCCTGCGGTGCATAATATTTTTCCCCTGCGCTCCCTGCAAATACTGTCAATTCTTCATCCTCATACCAGCCTTTCAAGCGGTATCCTTTTCTGGAAGCGTTGGGGAATGCGGTATTTGCTCCGGGGATCACCTGTGCGCTGTCTGTCCTTCCCTCTTCATCATTATAGATATAGGTCAGCGTGACAGGCTCTTTCTCCTCCCACTTTGCATAGAGGTAAAGGTTTCCTGTAAGGCTTGTCTCCTGCCCCGGCGCATAGTCGGTTCCCGTTCCGTCCGGCTCCGTGTTCCATCCTGTAAAGTCATAGCCAAAATTTACAATGTTTCCCATCAGAGGGAAAAGCGCTTCCCTGTCCATGATGGTCACAGCGTCCTCACTGGTATAAAGGTTCGGATCGGAGCACATCACGCCTGATCCTGTGGGGCTGTTGTTGGCATCATAGCTGACACAGTAAGTCTTTGGAAGCTCTGCAAGGTAAAGATTTTCCCCTCTTTTCTCCGTACAGAATTCCCTTACATGCCACGGGAACTGCTCCGGGCTTGCCTCCTTCTGAAACAGCGTACCATCAATCAGCACCCTGCCCGGCGTTATCACATCACGGAATCCCCCAAGCACAAATATTGAGGTGCTTTCAAAGGTTTCATCCAGCAGGATGGATGCCCCTGTGTTATAAAAGAACAGAATGTCACAGGGGGATGCCCCTACCGTAAGGTTGCCCTCCATAACAGTATTCCCGGCAAGGATGATCCCCGTCTTATTCATGTAGCAGATGGTGCCGCCTGCATAGCTCATCTCCTCCGAAAAATTCCCTGTAAAGCTACATCCACGGATTTCAAGGGGCTCTGTTCCCTCCCCCTCTATCGTCTGGATCGCGCTGCCTCTTCCTGCGATATTGCCGGTAAATGTGCATCCGCTGATTACCGGTCTGCGACCTGTATAGACACAGATTCCGCCACCATCATAGGCAGAATAATTTCCTTCAAACAGCGTATCTGCCACTGTAAAAAGTGCCTTGCTGTACACTGCGCCGCCTGTGGAGCCTGCGCTGTTTTCCAAGAAAGTCATGCCTGAAAGTTCTGCATCCCCCTCAAACAGCGTGCCACCGCCCCATGTGGCATAACAGTTGCTTACTGTGCCGGAAGAAGACGACACATGGGAATCCTTCTCTGACTGGATGCCGCCGCCAGCCCCGGACGTATAACAGTTCCGGATCAGACCGCCATCCATAACAAGGCTTCCGCCCTGTGCGATATGCAAAGCCCCGGCAGTATGGTATGTCCTGTAGTCAGTGCCATCATACCCGGTGTTGTAATTGTTCTGGAGGACAGTTCCGCTCCCCATCCTATAAGAACCATCCACATAGATAAGCGGGCTGTTCCAGACTTTGCCGGAATTATTGAAATCCCCATCCATCACTGCACCGCCATCAAAGATGATATCCTGCGTGGAAAAATCATTCCCCTCTACTGCAAGCAGGACAGTATCGGTATTTATCCCATAACTTTTTCCTGCAAAGCCATCTTCCCTGCTGATGGTTACCGGGTTATCAGCATTTTCACTTTGCAGGGTGATATTGTCGGCAGCAGCTTCCAGCGTCCTTGATACACAGCAGTCCTTAAGGACGGTGATGGTATCGCCAGCCTGTGCATTGACAAAGTGGTGTTAGAATATAAATAGTACAAGTTAAACATGGCAGGTTTCAGAAATAACTGTATAATAGAAACGAATACAGGAGGAAATTTTCCATGAGTAAACAGTTTGATAAGCAGTTTAAAGAGAATGCAGTACAATATTACCTTGCACATAAGGAGCTTGGATGGAATAAATGTGCGGAGAACCTTGGGGTAAGCCGTAATGCCATCCGCAGCTGGGTAAAGGCGGCAGCTGAGAACGCCGGGGAAGTACCCATACGGGGAGCCGGGAACTATGCAAGCGATGAGGAGAAGGAAAATGCCAGGCTGAGAAAGGAACTCAGGGACACGAAGGATGCGCTTGAAATACTAAAAAAAGCCATCGGCATTCTGGGAAACTGACACGGGC
>OFGG01000610.1_pt1 | contig 29068 bp, 20 predicted proteins | sample 1521701 | NCBI WGS metagenome assembly OFGG01 (sample SAMEA3504081, study PRJEB24116) | mouse gut metagenome | biome: mouse gut; feature: mouse-associated habitat; material: faeces | place: Denmark | collected 2011
ACAACGGGGCGAGGCACAGGACGGAGATCGGGGCCACCAAGCGGAAGAAAGTCCGCACCGTGGACTTCTGCGACACGCTGGCGGCGATCCTGCGGAGGGCCAAGAAAGAGCAGATTGGGAACTGCCTGCGCTATGGGGAGCTTTACAGCCTGAACTACTGCACGGAGGTCAGGGAGAAAGACCGGGCCTATTACGAGGTCTATACCCTGCCCAGGACGGCGGACGTGCCAGAGGGGTATCGGGAGCTGTCCTTTGTCTGCCTCCGGCCTGACGGGGCCATTGAGACGCCGGGGACGGTGGGTATCATGTGCCGTCAGGCAAAGAAGAAAGTGCCGGGGCTGGAAGATTTTCATTTCCATATGCTCAGGCACACGTTCACCAGCAATCTCCTGTCCAACGGGGCGGCTCCCAAGGACGTGCAGGAGCTGCTGGGCCACGCCGATGTCAGTACCACGATGAACATTTACGCCCACGCCACAAGGGAGGCCAAGCGTACCTCCGCCCGACTGCTGGATAAGGTAGTCTGCGGGGAGTAAAAAGTTTCCCTTGTTTCAGCCCATAAGGGCAAAAACAAGGGAAATTACATAAGGTTTGAACATTCAATCTGCGGGAAGTCTTGATATATCAGGGTTCTAAGAGGATTTGACAGATAAACGGGAAGTTATTTACTTCTTATAGTGTAATCCAATATCTTTTCATTTTACATCCATCAACGTCTATGATTTTCTCAAAAACTCCACCATTGGCAATTATTACTTTTTCACTTGCTGCATTCTCACTATTACAAGTGACAAGAAGTTTTTCTATTCCCATTGATTTTGCATTTTGTATATTCAAACGAAGCATTTCCTTTGCATAACCTTTGCCTCGTTCAGAAGGACGCACTGAATACCCACAATGCCCTCCCCACGTCCCAAGAATAGGATGATTTATGTGATGACGCAAATCTATCACGCCTACAACTTTGCCATCTGTCTTGCGTACAGCTAAGTATGTATGAGAAGGAACAGCCGCTCCCGTATCACCACATGTTTCTTCACTTTTTCTAAGTTCACATATTTTTATCCACTCTTCAGAAGACTTACTTACATCAAGTGACATACAACCTGCAAATTGATCTTCGTTTTCTGCGTCGCATTCCAAAATTTCTTGACGAAATTTCCATATTTCATCTGCATACATCTTTTGAGGCTCGATTAGTAAAATTTGCTCCATATCTCATATCTCCATAAATTTTTATTTGCTCATTAATGATACCACTTATCTGATTTTTACTATTCTGTAAAATTTTAGAGCCAGTAGCAAAATACTGATTTTGTCCTTATCCTCCCATATTACATGGTACTAGCACCATGTAATTTATACCATTAAGAGAAACTTAACCAACATTCTATTAACATACACACAATCGGAAATTTGCTTTGTCAGAGCAAATACTCTTTGATATCCCCGACAAACTGGTTGCCGCATCGAGCAAGCTCGCCAAGTACACGGTTAATACCTTGTTCACTCTTGTACCAATTATCCTTTGTAATATTGTAACAATGAATTGGGCAGACCTTTATTTCAACATCGGGAAAAGCCATTTGATATAGCATAAGACAACGCCGAGCATGAAACGCTTTACAGATAATCAAAGCGGTTTTGATTTCTATCCCCTTTTCGTCAACAATCTTTCGAGAGAAAAATGCATTATCACGGGTATGTCCTGACTTATTTTCTCTAATGATAGCATCCATAGATACACCATTTTTATTTAACACATCCGTAAAGAACTCACAGTCAGATTGATAATTGCCGTTGTATATCTCTGCCTTTGACCGAACGCCTGGCCATTTATCTCGTTTAACGCTGATACCTCCTGAAGGAATAAGCCATTTCGCATATCCTTTGCGGTACAACTCTGCCGCATATTCAGGCTGTTCTGGGTGCGAACCACCTGGCAGAAATATTACATCAGATTTTTCGGGCGCGTCAGAAACAAATATATAGTTTGAAATATCTGTTATGATACGATTATTCATTTGCAAACAGCTCCTTACATTCTTTGCGTTTCAATATGTATCTGCACTACTTACTTAAATTTCGTTTTGCTACACTAAGTATAGCATATCCCTATACAATTTGCTATAAGAAATATGGCTACCGTCACACCCCTTACTTCTTATCATTCCAACGATTTTTCTCAAAGGCTCGTTGGGAATGTTCTTTTAATCGTCCTACTATCGACTGCACCTGTTCCCCTTCGAAATGACACTCTTAACGCTCCAATTCAGACGCTCTTTCCTACAATCGGTCCATGGTGTCGCACTGCTTCATAACCTTATCCGTCAAGTGGCTAATCAGTTGGATAATGAACAGGCAAAATAAAATCTTCAAAAGTTGCTATGAGAGTGGTATAATCATCTTGAAACTACAACATCATGTGCCTCCTTTCATAGTCTGTAGTGGTGTACAACTATAGGATAGCATATGTTGTTGAAGTTTTTCTACATCTATAATCAACTAGCACAACAGGTTAATTTAGAATTTCGTTCCTGAAAAATTCTTACATACTCGTCCAGCAATACTTCTGACACATACGCATCAGAAGTAAGGCACTCTCCAATGGTAATGTTTGCCTATAGGAATCCGTAGTCTGTAGTGAAAGTTTCCACACCAGACTGCTCATTCTCCATCATTCGTTATGGGCGGTGGCACCGAATAAATACATTTCAGCACTGTTCCATAGACTTCCTTTTCAGAAAATAGTACCGAATATAAAAATCCTGAACTGCGTATTCACCCATCACAAATGCAAACGCCATCATATCCTCGGATAATTCCGTTTCCTACATCTGCCTCTTTCCATCTACATCGGATTTGTGCGTATGATTGTCTGCACTAGAACACGAATCAGAAGCATATCCTCTACTTATTTTGTCTTCGAAAACTTCCTTTAATTTTTGGAGCATCTCAAAATCTTTTTTCCAACGCCCTGTCGAGCACTTCCTCAATAGCATCTGCAAGCTGTTCTTTTAGGATAACAGTGTCTTCCTCCGCCTCATTTATCTCCTATATTCCTCTGTCAAGAACCGCAATAAACGCAAAGTTACTCATACCCTTTTGGCACAAGTATCAGTAATATAAGTAACATCCGCTTTACTTGCCAATTCTATGTAATTCCAAAGCAGACATCCGCCTCCGCCAATCACATATAAATGCACCAAGCTTTCTTTATAACCGTAACCAACCAAACGCTTTCTAATATTTTCTATATACAGTCTTGCTATACACTCTTCTTTTACAGCCGTAACATCTATTCTTCCCTGTATACCATTCCAGAGAAGCGTTTCAATCAGCATTTCGGGTATATCTTCACCATTTTCTTTTGACAGCTCTTTCTGTATTTCCTCCATGCAGATGCCCACACCAAATTTATCTGTCACAAGGCTCTTTTCCAATGGCTTGTTATCAATAATCTGATCATTTGCGCGAATGGTCTTAGCGGAATAAAGGAAGCTATTGCCGCAGCACTCCCCAACTCTCTAAAAAAATGCTCCGGTGAATTGAAAATTCATCAGAGCTCTTAATTGCCTATATATTTTGTTGAGGCAACGACATATTCTTTTAGAGTTACAGGCAGTTTATGGCGTTTAATCACATCCTCACAATACCTTTTATATATTGATTTCAATGCCTTATTATTACTATTATCTCCTTTAGATGCATAGTATATATATGCCAGCAAAAGAACTACATCAAAAGTAACAACTTCAACATCGTTTAATTCTTCTAACTCTTCCGCAATTAAATCAACCATTACTTCCTTAGAGCTAAAATAATTAATTTTGTTATGAGCTGCATAGGCCAAGCTATACACCTCTCCTCTATCTTTTGAATTTCCCCTAGTATACATTACTCTTTCATGGTTAGCAATCGCATTAAAAATCGTTGTGTATTGCGGATCTTTTCCATATAAACCTCCCTCATCAACGATTGTAACATTCTTACCTTTATATAAATCAACTAATCTTTTTGTATCTTCATCTAATTCATTATATACCATCTCATGAATTATAATTTGCTGAAAACACTCAAATAAAGGTTTCAAATATACCTTATACATATTTTCAAAAGAACAATTGGAATCAGATGATCTATATTCAATTCCTACCATAAAAATGTTTGCATCAAACATCACTGGTTGTCTAATTAAAAGTTTAAGAGGTATCTTTTGTAATGCACTTTTCATACATCTGCTCTCCATAACTCAGATATGTATTGTGTTAATTCAATATCATCATCTTCTCCTACATCCTCTTCACTTATGTCATCAAAAAAATCTTCGACAAGTGTTTTATCAAGCCCTAATATCTCAGCATCTTTTATAAGTTCATCCCTAGAAGCATATCCATTATCATAAACCAATTTCATTTGCCTATATATTAAACTATTATTTTCAATATAAGGATTTTTACAAGTATATAAGTATTGTACTTGTTCTTGAAATACCTTTACTTCTTGTAATACACCCTTTATAAATTGATAGTTCTGTATATATTCATCAATTTTATTGATATAATGTTCTTCATACAATCTATAAATAACTGCTTTTAAGGGTAATTGATATTTTAAGGTCAAAAAAATACTTAAAACAGCATAATCTTCAAAAATCATTTCACGATTTTTTTTACCAGGCATTCTTTTTCTTAAAAATTTTATTTCTGTCCTTAGCGCTTCCTCTGGTAATAAGAATTCTGCTGCAAATCTACTCGCACGTTTTTCATTTATGCTACTTAGTGCAGTGAAATTGCATATATAGGGTTCTTTCTTAATATCCGAGTAATCTTTCACATAATGATAATACTCATGTGCTGCAGTAAAAATCTGGTTAATCAAAGGCTTTTTGGAATTTAGAACTATATACGCCTTATCACACCCAGATTGTGGAATATACAATAAGCCGTCAATTTTATCACTTTCAAAATCAACAGCTTCAAAATGTATACTTGTATCTTGTTCAGTTATCCATCCAAAGATCTTTTCTCCAATTGGAGCTAGCGCATAAGCAACACGTTTCTCTTTTACAAGTGCTTTAATTGAGTCAACTTCATCTTCGCTTAAAGAATTTGTATTAAAGTCATACTCTTTTTGATAATACTGTTCAAATAGCTCTTGATTATTTACCGATATCATCCAAACACCTTCTTGCAAGAACACTATACTTTTCCCTAGTGTGAATTTTTTCAATCATAGTCCCAACTTTTTTTCGATCGCTTTCATCCATATTACCCATTAAATAAATCAAGCCATCTTTTTCATTTTCAATAAAAAATTCATCAATTATCATATTTGAAAAATCACAAATCTTGTTTAATATTTCTAATGTTGGTAATTGCTTTCCTGTTTCAAGTAGAGATAGCGTGCTTCTGTTTATCCCTATTTCGTCTGCAAATGCTTGTTGCGTTTTATCAGCTCGTAAACTTATTAATTGATGACAAAACTTCCCTGTATTAAATGTTTTCATTGCGTTTTCCCCCAAACATACGTTATACATTTTAACACACAATAAAGTATATGTCAATTTATTGTTAAATATCCTAACATTATTATATAATTTCAAATTCTACAATGCAATACCTTTTTGAATTTTTTATTTCTTCCTTAGATAAATTATCAACGAATTTATTACCCCATTCGGAGTTGCGAATAATCACACTTCCAATGAACAAGTTTGTTTTCAGCACTTCACTATTCACACTAACGGATGCTCTATATTTAGCCTGATTCACATAATCATTTATTTCTTGTACTGCTTGCAAATACTCATTCGATGTTATAAGCATACTACCTTCCTTCCAAATTGTGCAGACCGTCTGCACAATTGTAAATAATATATTATCTCTTACTCGCTGATGTTTGTTCTTGAGAATCTATAATAAAAAGTTCCGGCGGATTTTCCCCATTATTCAGTCTTGATGCATGAAGTTCCTCTATCATTTTATCTCGTCCATGATTTCCAACTTTCACATACACAAATACTCTTTGTGTTGTTCCTTCTGCTTTGGCATATTGCTCAATCTGTTCTTCATATCCATGAATATAGTCAGCATTTGAAGAGAGTTTTATCTCAACAACAGTCTTGTCGTTTCCTCTGCTCATCTTCAAATCAACCGGATCCGGACCTTCATTTACCTCAAAAGTCATGTCTATGTTATTTTGGCTACAATAATATTTCCCCAAAAGATGTAAAAATCTTTGTAACGACTTTTCCCTTTTACTTGTGGAAGCGGATAATCCTTCATCCCATCCTTTATTATTTTCAACCCAATCTTTAAATATCCAAAGTAACTCAAGTGTTGCATCCCAGCTACTTGACTTTTAATACTTATCTTCCGTCATACTACATCAGATTCTTTTATGACACTTAGGAACTGTTAAAAAATTAATCTTTACATCTGACTTGTCTAAATCTTCTTATGCCGCGTTGTCGTCAATCGGCGTACCCCAGTACGCCTCATTCCTCCGCCTTGTATAAAAAGATTTATACTGCGTCATCTGCAAAGTTAATTCTTAACAGTTCCTAACAGTAATAATATCTTTTACACCGCAGATGCTCCCCAACGTTCACAAATACTAAGTTCTTGAAGTACTTATTCCACACCCAATGCTTTAAACACTGCATCCTCAACACTGTTGTAAAAAATAAGATTAAAGCATCCAATCAGCTCTGCCGGTACACTTCCCAAATCAACAGCAGATGTTATTGGTAAAAGTACTTTCTTTGCCCCACTATCCAAGCATACTTGAAGCGTATTCGCAAGTTCTTCTACCTTCATAACAGTACCGCCAATACTGAAATTCCCAAGAACAACCGCACTGCTTACTACTGACTTTCCTAATGCAACAGAACAAATCGCAACTACAGAAGCAAGAGACAGGTTTTTTGTCATTCCAATACCATTCATATCCTGCACATCCATAATATAATCCTTAGTAGTAAGACTGATTGAACCACTAATTGATTTTGCATTTGCTTTCAGATAGCGATATGCCGTATCCACGGCTTCCTTCGCTTCTCTATCTGTACCCAATCCGGTCTTTTCAAACTTACCATTTCCAGCGGTCATCTGCATTTCCATCTTATAGACACCAAGCATACCAGATTTATTGTGACCAACTGTATATACGTGTCCCGGTTTACTCATGCCTTCAGGAATAAGTTTACTGCCTCCTTGCTCTGGTACTGGTACATATTCCTCTGAAAATGTCTCATTATCTATGTAGGCGAAATTGACATCATAAAACTCCATACCGCCAATTTTCTTTTGCTGTTCTTTTACTCTTCGCCTCATTTCAAGCGCAAAACGCAGGATTTCCTCAACGCTTTCCTTATCAAACTTTCCATTTGGATGAATGAGCTTAATCATACCGGATACCGTTTTCTTTACTGCAATTACATCTCGCTGGTTCAAATTATTCCCCAGTCTGTAATAATGCGCATAGGCATCTGCATATGAAATTTTTCTAAGTTCACGCATGATCTCTGAAAAATAGTCTGTGATAAAACCGTAGTCATTCGTAAAGAACTCCGGTCTGTACTTAGGTATTTCCCATCCCGGAATATAACAATGGATGCGGTCTAAAAATGCCGTATCGTTTCCCATACTCTCCGGAAAAGGCTCAAATAAATGTGAAGTCTTTAATATTGCATCTACACTCTGATTGATATTGCCGACAAATACCATTGAAGCGTAAGCATTCTTTTCCTCTGGCAATAGAACCGGATGCCATATAGTCTTTCATAATCTGGACTCCATCCTGATCCTTGAACTTAATGCCCGCAACTTCATCAAAAGCAACGCAGTCCCACATTCCAACAAGACCAACCTGCTTTGTTCCCATGTTATAAAATAAATTTGCCACGGTTGTCTGACCGCCAGACACCAAAATACTGTTAGGACTGATTTCCTTGTAAACATGTGATTTACCAGTCCCTCTCGGTCCTAATTCCACAAGATTGTAATTATTTTCTACAAGTGGAATAAGGCGTGCAAGATGCAGCCATTTCACACGCTTGTCAAATTGTGACGGCTCCATACCCACACTTCTAAGTACCACATCTATCCATTCATCATCCGTGAAATTTTCCCTTGCTTCTTTCACTTCATCAAAGTCAAGGCTTGGCATCTGAATCGGTGTGAGCTTATGAATCAGAAACGGAGAACGGTTTTTATCAGCCTCATCATAGTAATATTCCATCTGGACTATACACCAGATACCGCCACATAATAGTCTTTCATAATCCCGGATATAGCTTTCTGCAATCGGAACTTGCTTTATCCCTAAATTTGAAAACGCAGCTTCGTAACTATCTTCCCTGATATTCAGATGTACAGACACACGGTCAATTACAGTATACGTTCCCTTTTCACGCAGCTTTGCAATAATTTTCTGTGCTTCATCCGGTCTGACATAATTCTCTGCCAGTATCCTTTTTACCGTTTCCACACCCGCCTCTATTTCATCCTCATCCAGTGATGAACAATACATACCAAGCAAGTATTCCAATACATATACCGGAACATTTGCTCCTTCTTTTATTCTTTTTGTAAGGTCTTTTCGCACTATCTTCCCGGCAAAGTTTCTCTGCAATTTTTCCAAAAGCTCCGTATCGCCTTCATATTGAAAATCGCTCATTCTGCCACCGCCTTTACTTAGGAACTGTTCAAAAATAACCTGCACATCTTGACTTGTCTATTTCTCCGATTGCACATATCAAAAAGCCTCGCCGTAGCCCGCTACGCCTACGTTTTTTGATATGTACCCTCGAAGAAATATCCTGCGCAATCTGCACATGTTATTTCTGAACAGTCCCTTAAAATCCAAAATCATTTGCAAAAGCCACATCCATGATAACTCCGTGTCGGAACACTTCCACATCATTACTTTCATCATAAGCTACCAGATAGTACTTTTTGCTCTTGTCATATTTCTTGTTCTTAAATGTAAAACGCATACGGAACAATCTTTTCTGTACATCTTCATCTCTCTTGTCTGCCACATAGATATTTTCATTGGAAATCTTTTCTACAAAATTATTTTTGTTATCCTCTGACAGAAAATAGAGCTTATATATCGTCCCTTTTACCACATCACTGACTGGCTCTGACTGAATAAAATCAAGTGTAGTAATCAGATTTGTTATTTTCTGTATCAGGCTCACAAGCATAATTTGAACGGTACGTGTTTCCACCGCACTCTTATCCATCTTAATGTCAATTACCGGGACTAACATTTCCTGTGGAGATGAACCGCCATGTACATAATTAAGTCCGGCATTGCCTTTTGCAGAAAATACGCTTGTACTGCAAGAGTAAGATATCATCTTATCGTCTTCATTGCCAAGCATATATCCCAATCCTATATTGAATACGCCATCATCTACTACCGGATCCTTTGCAACAATATATCTGCGCTTTTTCAATTTGCCCGGCTCTTCTGCTGTACTTATCTTATCGCTCTGCTGAACCGGATTTCTCTTATATATAAATCCGTGATCAGATGTCACGATAAATCGGTAGGTGTTTGCACTGTTTGATATTCTCTGGATAAGTTCTGAAAGCTCATCTACTGCTTTTGTACAAGCCCTGAATACTTCATCCTCTGTATTCTCCCCTGCATTATCAATCTGGTCGTGATAAATATAGACCACCTGCTGTGATGTAAAGATTTCTCTTAGCTCCATGCCTTTCAGGTTTCTTATGTCACTGTACTTTACACAACGGCTTTCGGCTACATAGGACTGCAATACTGCCTGTCTTGTTGATGTATCAACTGCATACTTCCCATCCACAAGCTCTTTAAAATCGTCAGTCAGTTCTAATGTCTTGTGTGGCAGTAATGCCTCCATACCAAGTCTTGTATAGGATGGAAGTACACTAAGCATTGGCTTAATAGATAAGGAATCCTTACATTTAGGGTTGTCCTGCATCCGCTTATATAACTCGCATCCAACCTCAAAGCGCATACCGTCTGAAATAATTACTACTGTACGCTCCTTATTAGAGCGCACATATTTACGAAAGAAATCTCTCTGTAACGGTATCACTGTAAGTGCATCCTGTTCCTTCAATCCATCATTCCACTTAGGTAACAGTTTTCCAAGATATTCATTTGTATAAATATTTTCCACAAGTTCACGAAGATCTTCTAAACCGGATGTATCCTCCAATTCATCATAGTACGTATAGAACTCCCTGTAGCTGCAATCTATTACACAGTCACTTGCCACATAATTATCTATAATCTTCTTGAATCCATCTAACGGCGCATAACTTGCCTGACTGATGATAAAGTACGCATTACTAAGCATCTGGTAGACCTTTGCGTACTTTCTTCCAAAGTGCATCTTAGATCGCATTTCGCAGATTTCACACAAGTTTTTATTATCCAGTCTGGCAATCAAGTCTTCTGCAAGCAGTCTCTCTTTTATCCAGCGTATCAGAATAATGTCAATTTCTGCAAAGGAATCGCATTCAACCAAAGCTTCCGGCTCATACGTTGAAAGTATCTTTCCTGCATCCAACACCCCTGCCACATAATCTGACAGTTCATCATATCTATCCCTATATAGCACGTTATTCATCAGGTTATCCATGAATGCAATAATATTACCGGATTTATAAGAAACAAACCCTTTCCATCCCTTCGGAAGTTCCGTACTGATATATCGATCTGCATATGTCACAAACATGGAAATCACAAACTTTTCCAAAGTCGGTGCAGGAGACGAATAGCCAAACTGCCGTTCTGCATATTTCCAAAATGATTCCAGCAAATCAAATTTACCAAAATCTGCAATAAACTTGTTATCCTCTAAAGTGTCATCCGTAAGCAGTACCCGGAGCACTTCATCAAAAGAGCAGGTACGTGTCTTACAAACAGCACTCATAAGTCCAGTAAGGATATTTTCCTCATTGAAATTCTCTATCTCCAAATCATAGAAACGCTGCGTCCTTTCTTTATTTGCAAAGAATTTAATATGCTTTTCTATGATTGGCTTATATTTTCCCTCAATTCCCAAATCAACCGACAAAAGAGACGCACGATCGGCATAAAATCTTTTAGAATAGAGCATTGTGTCCTCCAAATGGTTTTCAGATACCGGAGGTTTCGGAAAAGGCGCATATACCAGATAATTTGTGGTAGTATCCACCTTTTCCAAAAAATACTTTGTGTAAAACTGATTACCCTGCTCCAGTTTATATACTTTTGCATTGGCAAGCCCAATTCCATCGATATCCTCTGCAAACTCACCTTTTTCATCATACCAAAAGACAAGTTTTCTGGTATCTCCTGAAAATTCTGTATTCAGCTTATCTACAATTTGCTTTAAATTTAATTCTGCCATGATATTTACCTCTAAAAATTCCTTGTCATATTGCTATCTCTATATTTAATCCAACAAAACACATTTTTGCAATTGCGGGTATTTGTCTGCATGCTCCCTCACATAACATCTTTTAAATGCCGCAAATGCAGATTCACGCTTTAACAAACTACAAATAGTTCTCAATATCACTTTAGAATCCGGATTATTATGTAATTTTTCGAGCTGCTTATATAATATATTCATTTCTTTTTGAAGTAATCGCAGCCGTTCATCACTTGTATATGTCCTCATTCCCGTATTTTTTACAGAAAACACTTCTGTTATTAACAATGCTGTCCTATTTTGAAATTCATCTCTTATGTCAGATACATCAATAACCACAATATTATCTATAAGATGGAAATACAAGTACTTCTCAGGGTCTTGTTTACAGCAGTCAATAATTCCCTCATCATACTTATTGTTATTCTTAATCCCATTACAATGCCCACATGACCAAAAAAGATTTTCCCAATCAAATTTCCGTTCTGGGTATTTTCCGTTTTTATGTGGTAAAAGATGTTCCACATTTGGATCCTGCAATTCTTTCATTTCACAAATATAGCATTTATTATGAAAATCTCTCTTAAGCCGCTCTATCACGTCCTGCCTGTCATACTTCCCATTTGCTTTTCTTGCTTCCTCCGCTAGTGATTCAGGTGCAGGAAAAGAACGTTCGACTTTAACCATCTATATCCTCCCTGTTCATAAATTCTAATTTTAATTCCTGATATTCCGTTGAAATGCCAAGTGCAAGATAGTCTGGTATATCATCCAGATACAGTTCTAATTCTGCAACTTCATTCAGTTCTTCATCCGATAGACACTTTTTTTTCACAAGGGTTTTATACTTTTCAAATTTCTTCTTTAATGCATCAGACAACTTATCAGCTCCAAAATATCCTTCAACAATACCATCATATGGCACATTATCCAGTCCGTTTTCCACCAACAGATTTTTTTCTAAATCATAAATGACAACATTTCGTATGCTATTGAGTATAAAAGGTGAATGTGATGTTACTATAAACTGAATATTTGGAAAAATGGTGGTCAAAAACGGCATAATGTTTTTCTGCAATTCCAAATGCAGATGCGTTTCAATTTCATCAATAAGCACGATTCCCGGCAAATTAAAATCAAAGGAACGCTGTGTTTGGTTCTGCATACGCATTATGATATCCAAAATAATATCTAAGACTGCCTGATAGCCGCTGGATAACGTATTAAAATCAAACGGCTCTTTTCCATGCTGTAGAATATGAAATTCAAAGGTTTCTTCATCAAATTCCAGTTCTACTGTTTTGTCATCAAATATCTGTTTTAAAAGCTGTTCCAGCTTGGCAAACCATGTCTGAATCTCGTCTGCTTTTTCTGTTTTGTTATTGTTTCTTGCAAGTGCCTCTGTCATTTTCAAATCCAATAAATATTTCACAAATTCTTTGCGTGGAAATTCTGTCAATCCATAATAATCTTGTAACTTCACTTTCTCAATTTGCCTTGGCCGTTCTGCCTGAAATACTCTGGCAGCATCATAATATGCTAAAATATAATGATATTTATCTGCCAGTTCAGGAATACTTTCAATCTTATTATTAAGCTTTATATCCAGTTCTTTTTGACAATTCCTAAATGCATTTTCCCTCTCTCCGGTAAAAATTTTATCCAGATACCTTGCCAATGCCTCAACCACGCTTGTCTTTCCGCTTCCGTTTTTACCTGTCAAAATCAAATGTTTGATTTGGTTTTCTGACAGCGGAATCGAAATATTTTTTAAATGCCTGACTTTTTTGATTGTTAAATTTGTTAAAAATATTCGCTCCATTCAATCCTCCATATTTATATCTGTGCATCTTATTTCATATCCATGAAGAAACTACATTAACTATTCCCTTTTATTTCTATCATATTATCTACCATTTCATTCAAAAGTTCTTTTTGTCCACCAAAAGCTTCTTGTTCCAGGCGAAAATAAAATAATATCCATACTTTATCCCTGTTATTTATTTCGCAATTGCGTAATATATTTAATATTACAGAATACAGCATTTTTTTATCGACTTTTAAATTTACTATACATTCAATTAAAGTATCTATGTTTTCATCCTCACTATTGCACAATTTTAGAAGATATACTGCTAATTTATTATAGTCATTCCTGCATTCTATTTGTTCCAGTTCCATCATATCATCAGATGGTATACTTGCAGAAAACTTATGATTTTTCTTAAATATTCGTAATAATAAAAGCAAATAGTTATTCTCTTTTGCCAAATTAATTGTATACCTTACTATAATTGAGATTATTTTCTCAGTTTTTTCATCAAATCTGCCCCATGGCCTTTGATACAAAATTTCATTTATTACCTGCTCATCAGTCATATTTTCTACAAACTCCAGATTTTGAATAGTTCCTTGCAAATTTGCATGATACTTGGTATTTAAAACAAATATAATAATTGATAATATTCTATGTACATATAATTTTCTTTGGTTAATCTCCTTCAATAATTGTATCATTCTATTAGCTGTAACTTTCTTAACCGTCTTACTATTATCCCAAGATTCAATTTGTACGGCAGCCGCAAATGCAAAAGAACACAAAAACGCATCCCCTAAAATATGAATATCTTCTAAATAAGGTTGTTTTTCCATTAAATCATCAAAAATCCTAAAGTCACATGTTACCGTATACCCTAAGCCATAACATTTATCTTTCCTCAATAATTCTTTTATGTTTTGCTGTCTAAACAATTGTAAATTTCTTTCTCTATCTTCCATGCACAGCTTAAATTCATCTTCTGTTTTTTCTTCATATTTAAAATATAAACATTCTATATTGTTTTTAACAATTTGCCTTTCTTCATCATCTGTTATGCATAAAAGTTCCCTGTATCCGACATAACTTGGGGCAGCAAAAAAATCACACATTTTTACCACATCTCTTAGTTCTAATTTATTAGCCAGATTTTTAAATTCTGCCAAATTCTTGGAGGAAAGTTCGTAAAAATAATAACTAAACTGATCCGTTATTTTTATTTCCTGCCTATTTAAAAATGATGTGATAGAACGAAAATAATCAACAACTCTAATGTCGTATATTCCGAAAGCCTTTTCTATGAACTCTCCGCAAATCCCTCTATCGAGGATACATTGTGTAAGCAAAAACCTTTTCATGCCAATATCATCAAATGTCAGTTTCTTTAATATATTTTCTGGCACATGCCGTTTTACTTTTCCCTCTTTAATATATTGAATCAACATATCTTTCCATTCTTTTTTTGCCTGATCACTGAAATGATTACCTTTATCAAGTAATCGAATGCAAAAATTAATTTTATCTTCTTCTTCGCATTCCTTTAATAGTAAATCAATATCCTTTTCCAAATTATTTTTTTCGTTTTCATGTAATACTATATAAAGCCATAAAACATTATTTATATACTTTTTCTCTATTTCATATTTTTCTTTTATATGAGCATGTAATTTAGTACATTGAACTCCTGTAAGCAGACTAAACTTAGAAAACATTTTACATCCTGGCAATTTTATTGCTTCTGCCGCATATCGTATGTATTTGTCTTGCAATTTACCTTTAAAAATATCCTCTGCCAAAATATCGATTGCCAGCCATGCACCATATAAGCATACATTATCAGACGTATAATCCGCCTTTATTAAATTATCAATTCCATTCATTTCGCCACATAATTTACCTATATCACTTTCTAAATGCCTTTTCTCCAATTCAATATACCCTAATGAAAAAAGAAATGTATTTCGCCAATACAATTTATACGCTAATCCTCTTATATTCTCGATTGCATCCGAATCTCTTTTATTTTTTACAAGGTATGTTCCGGCAAAATATTCCTGCAGCGTCCGTATAGAAAAACTATAGTATCCCTCTTTATTTTCACACAAAAAGCATATTCTTTCCGCAATAATTTTCAGAAAATCTTCTTCCTTTTTAAACGTTCCTACCCCTTCGTAAAATTCATCTTCATTATCTTCAATATACTTCCTTATAATTTGTATCAAATCAGACTTACTTATTTCAGCAGAAGGATTTCCATCATTTTCAGATTCCCTTTGCAGTTTTTCAGCTACTATTAAATGAATTTGTTCCAGCCAATCAGTATTATCATTTAGTGTAGGTATAACTTCTTTTTGTTTCTCCCGCTTTATCACAATATCGTAATATTGGTGAAACAGAGAGTATCTCTCATGTGGTGGTTTTCCGCCACTCTTCACTAAAATAGCTATTATAGCTACTTGTAATGGTGTTTTCATCAATCTATTTGTCGTATTATCTTTCAGGGCCTCTTTCATAATTTCAATATATTCTTCACGTTTTTCTGTTCTTTCTTCAATTTCCTTAAACAACTTGCAAATATATTTCATGCAGTCTTCTTCTGAGAGCTCCATAACTTCCAAATGTTCATAACAATTCTCGTTAAAGTCTTTATTATACCCTTGCATTCTGGTAGTCGCGATAATCATACAGTCACAATTGGCTTCCTTCAGGTCAAATGAAATAAACATATTAATCTGTTTTAAAACTTCCTGACGATTGGATGTTTCCGGTACTTCATCCAACCCATCAAAAAAGAAAATCCATGCTAACTGAGTTATCATTTTGCGTATTGCAGTTATTGATAAATCATCGCCTTCAATCTTTTTTATTTTATCTCTCATATAAGTAATAACAGAAAGATTAGCATCTTCTTCTTGTCTGCTAATCCATGCTGCATATTCTTTTAAAACAATCTTAAAAGGAACCCTTTGGCAGCTTATCTCATAAGAATAATTTTCCTTAATCTCACGCATAAAGGAATTTGCATAAATACTAGGATGCTGAATCGTTTGAAGATAATTCGCTCTATAAATTTGGGCAATAAACTGACATATTGTAGTTTTCCCCCCACCTGGACCGCCTATAATTACAAAATTTTCATATTTATTTAATTCGAAAACTTCATCTAATTTCTCCAAATCCTGTTTCCGATATCCCAAGACTTTATTCCCTAAATCCAATACTTTTTGAGCAAACTTAAACGTTTCCCTTCCAGTTAATTCCTTTACGTCAATATCTATGCAGACTTTCTCAATTGATACTTTCTTTTCTGTAACAGACCCTGCCTGTTCCATTTGGGTGCACATATCCTCTTCCAATTCACGGGCAAGATATTTAGCAAGCACCTCCATATAATTATTATTTTGACTTTCCAAATACTGTGCCAATATATCACCAGGTACAATGTGACTAGAATAGCAAATTGCCACATCTCTATTATTATCTAATAAAGCACATATTTCATCATATCCTTTAACATAAAAATTTGGAATAATATCATTATTATCCTTAATATACTTATTAATCTTATCCTTTACACCAGTATCTTTTGTGGACGTTAAAACAATATTAGTATAAAATAAATAGTTATCCGGGACATATTCTTTATCTTTCTTACGAAATCGATTTAATTCATTCTGAATTTCTTTTTCCAACCATTTATAATTATCCATTTTTGTTGTTAAATTCTTATATTTGACCTGTCCAATAGTCCTTCCATTAAATACCGTTCCCGACATATCCATGATATCCCCTTCAAACACAAATTCTCTTTGCCCATCGGGACCTAAACCGTACTGCTCACACTTGATTCCAAAAATCTTTTCATTCAGACTTCTAACCATTAATTCAAAAGAATCCGAATCCATCTTATCAAAATTGTATCTCATTTATTTTCCTTTCCATTATACGAAATATCGCGATTAATACTTTAAATCATCCACATTTAGAACTTATACCATATTGATAAATAATCTATATTTTTGCCAACACCTGATATTTCTTCCCATCCCTTGCAGTCTGCACTTTTTCATAGTTTACCTTAACGCCGTCATCCAAATCAATTTCTATTCTGGATAATGCCAAGTGACCTATTTTTTCATCATACTCTTGGCACTCTTTGAGCTGTTTTTGCAATTTTTCTTTACGCTTGGATGCCGTTATTACTTCCCTTGCATTATTACTATTGTCAATTGTATCCTGCATTCGGTTGATTTCACTTTCATAAATGCGTTCCATTCGATGTAAATAATCTACACGTAAGTTTCCGATTGTATTGGCATTATAACGATGCATATAGATAAGTGCCTTAAAACCGTTCTGTTTACCACTGTCAAAGAGCCAATAAATCGGACGTTTTTGATATACTTTTAGGTGGTCAACATAAAAATCTTTCAGAAAATAATTACGGATAACTTCCCTTGAGGAATCCCCTTTATTCCCTAATGCCTGCGCGATAAAATCCAAATTCTCTTCTAACGTTTCCACACCATAGACAATTTTCACAAACTCTACAAATCTGTTCACAATATCATCCGTAAAATATTCTTCACTCGTAATTGGAATGATGTTGTCTGCAACTACTTTCCAACACTCCAATGGTTCTTTTCCTTCTACTGGTAAATAATAAAATGGGGTTTTAGACTCTTCAAATGCATTTTTCTCATACAATTGAATAGTAGCAGTATCGGCAAATGTTCCACCATAATATGCATATGTATCTTTCATATCCCCACCTGCAAACATTAAGCCCTCTTGATCGAGAGAATAACGACCAAACATACAACCAACTGCATAGGAAATAAAGCTACGGATGTCTCTGCCTAAATCAGCTTTGCGGACTGTAACATCTTTATCCTCTACTTCTGGAGTTAATTCATCCTGAAAGCCATATATATCAATGAAAATGCAGTTGAGTTCTTCCTCATTCGCTTTCAGATTATGAAATCGTGTGTTACATTCATTTTCCCACCAAAAGAAAGCATCCACAATACGATAAGAAGATTTTTCATTATTCTTATATATTGTTTTTTTTGCTAATTTAACCAATGGATGCTTTTTATAATTCCATGACAATTCAAAGGAGTCCCAATCACTTTTTGAGATAATTACATTGTTTTCTACAATCTTATTAATACATTCTCTCTTTCCATCATTACAAAAACACACTGGAATTCTAATAATATCACCATTTGTAAAACTCATAGTAGGATTTAATGCTTCTAAATAATGTGATGAAATGCACGAACACAAAACACCTACTAAATAAAATAATTCAATTCCTTCCTGCGGAAAAGCAGATCTACTTGTATCATCGAAAATATAACCTTCTTTTTTATATTTAACAGCAAAATGTACAGTACTAAGTTTATTCCAAGTCAATCCTCTTTTAAAATAACGTTGTGTATTCTGGGGTCTTGATGCAATCTTACCTGATTTATTACGAAAGTTTCTTATTTCTTCTCCATCATTCTTCCAATTCACAATCATAATATCATCTGTTGACCATTTTCTATATTCTCCTCCACTATTACAAGGATACCATTTTTCTTTGCGATTTAAAGTTTCACTGCAATCTTTCACTCCAAATCCAATATTGTCATATGAAACTTCATACCAAATTCTCTGAAAAATATTATTATCCCCAGTTGCCAATCCTGCACATGGTGCTGCAATTTCTCCCATAAGTTTTCCAATCTTGTAATTTTGTAAAGCTTTATCACTCACCCAATACGCCACCGGACTCCCCGGAATTTTCGTAAAATTATCCTGCACCGCTGTATAACAATTTTCTCCTGCAAGATACATTTCTTCCTTGCCCTTCTGTGTCGTTGGCTCAATCAGTCTGCAATACGTTCCCTTATATTCTGCAATATGACTTTTCCTCATCACAAAGCTGGCAGTCTGCACCACTTCCCCGCCAATTTCTTCAAACGCTCTTGCCCCTAAATGTGCCATATTTACAGTATCTATCATCTGCAATTTCACACGCAACTTTTCAAAACTGGATAAAAACATCCAAGCATGCTGTGTAATCATCGCCTGATATCTGTTTTCTTTTATCATCTGTCCACAACGTTCTATAAAAACTGCAAACAAATCACTCTTACTATCCGGATAATTCTTTTTTACGAACTCATTTAATTTTACATTTCCATTTGAAATTCCCATATATGGAGGATTTGTCACTGCAACATCATACTTCTGTGACAATATTTTTGCCTGCTTTACCAGTAACGGCACTATCTGATTCCACTCATCATACCAAATCAACATAACAACATTACTTACGGTCTGCTCCGCTGACAACTCCCATGCTTTCAAGAATCCATCATAATCACGCTTCTCTACATTGAGTATTGAACCGTACTCCTTAGCATCCACAAAAGTATGTAACAAATACCGCAAAGTTTCTCTATGTTCTTCACTAAGCAGGAATTCCCCCATATCTTTGTCATACTGTATACTGTTACTCTCCTGTATCGCACACAAATTAGGCTCTATTCCAAGAGTCAAAAATCTTCTGTTATAGGAACGGGCTTTCATCATAATTGCAAAATAGGCAAGCTGAAACGCACGATCATCTATATCCAGTCCATAAATATTATTTTCTACAATGTTCTTTGCAGCGTCCCTTTGGCTATATCCATAGCTTTCATAGATCTGCATCAGAACATCAAAGGCATACACAAGAATGTGACCGCTGCCCATGCACGGATCAATTACCTTGATTTCTTCTGGTTTGATATTTTTATATTCTTCCCGAATGGCTTTCAGTTGTTCCTCAACCTCTGCTTCCTGCTCTGCCTCATCAAGGTAGTATTTCCATCCTCTTTTTAATATTTCATTCTCATGTCCTTCTAACCACAGTCTTCCGACACTATTCTCTACCATGTAGCGCACAATCCAGTCTGGTGTAAAAAGCTGTGTAGCTGCCGGAATACGCTCCTTAGTAATTTTCACATTCTTTTTCAGCAGCGCAAATACCTCATCTTTCGGCTCTGTATTGTAATACTGGTACATCCATCCAATGATTTCCACCTGTCCGGTCGGCTTTCCATCCTCTCCAACATTACTGATATTAAAATCATCTTCCTTGATGTCATGTGTCAGATGATATACGATTCCATCCTGATCAGTGACAGATACATTCAAAAGCAATTCTGTATAATCAGAGGTCTTTTCAAATAATTTTGGCAAATAAGCATTGAGGGCATTGCACTGTTTGATAAACAGGAAACGGAAAAGTGCATCCACCTGATTATCATTTTTCATCTGCATAATGTGTTCTGTTTCTTGCTGCGTAAACTCGATTTCTGCATCAAATGGAGTTGTAACCAAATCCGGTTCCAGTTTCGTCCATCCGTCTTTAGATGGTATGCTTTCAGATGAAAGTACGCGGATATGTGCTGGCATATAGTCGTTGACTTCCATAAAGCGTATTGCAATCAGTCGATTGAACCATGTATATGCCACTTCCTCTATCACATTCCGGTATGCATCTTTGTATTCCAACTGGGACGCTTTTTTCCGAATTACGCTTACCAATTCTTTACGCTGTTTCATTTCTTCGCCGTGAATGGCATACGGCTCTTTCGTTCCAATATCATAAAATTCTGCATCCTGTGTAGACTGGGGCAGAGCATCTTTTATACCTTCCTCTGTTATACCCAACAGTCCTGCTTTATATGTAATGTCTGCAATCAGTTTATTTCTCGCCCAAATAGAGAAATTCTTTATGGCTGTCTTATCCATTATTTACGCCTTTCTACTTTTATCCATATTAATCATTTAAATGGATGGGTTATCAAAACTCAACATTCACAATAGTATTATCAGCCAATTCTAACAGCAAATTATTCCGCAATTCATTTAAATGCTTGTCCAAATCTTCCACTGATTCGATCCTCCATGATGAGGATTTACTAATTTTTTTGAATGTCACATTTTTAATATGTTGTGAATGATATCCATTTTCTTCTGCAACCTTGCTTACCTGTTGCTCTATCAAATCTGTATCATACCGTCCGTTTTCTTTTGCTTCTGCTTCAAGTTTCTTTCTAACTTCTTCCGCTTTTTTTATAGCAATTTCCTGATCCATCTTATCCATTTCATTCAAGAGACGGATTTTTAAAGCCTCTGCCCTATCAGCGTAACCTCTCAGTGTAGATACATTGGTACAACTTTCTGCGCCGTTCTGTATTTCTAAAAACATATCATTATACGCATTTATTTTGCTTTCCTTATATTCTTTTGTATTCAATACTTCAAATACACGCTTCTGAGATTCCGATATAGCATCAAGCACAGGAGCAAGCTGGTCATCCAAAACTTTTGAATAAACATCTGTAAATTGTTTTAACAATTCCGGAAGTTTTGGAATATCTGCAAATGGTTTATCTTTTTTTACAATTGTCCGGACTGCGTCTACAACATTCTCCAGCTCTGCATCTACAATATAAGTTTTACTGTCATCATATTTTTCCAAATACAACAGTGATTTATCAAAAATGCCTTTCTGCTCTCCTGTGAAAAATGCCTTAATTGGTTCATAGTCTTCTGCAAAATCAAGCAAGTCATCCTGCTTCTTTGACACTGTTTGGAAAAACTCTACCGGAGACTGAATCTGCACAATATCAGACATTATCCTGATACCTTCTTCAATCACTTTTAATCCCGGATACTTAACTCTGTCATAATCCTTTTTCATAACCCTAAGTTCTGTAATGAGCTTATTTGCAAAGGATATGAAATAATTCATAGCTGCATCCTCATCATCAGATGGGCTGCTTGTGTGAAACAGCTCTTTAAGGATGTCCCTGACTACCTTTTTATCCTTATCTTGCACACGGACACGTTCCTCCATCATCAGCTTTTCAACAAATGCTTTCTTAGTGATATAGTTGATGATTTCCTCTACATCTTTATTCATCATGGTAACGCTTGCACCATTAACAAAGAAAGACAGTTCTCCCCTCTTAAAGAGTTTTGCCACAAGCCACTGAACATCATCTTCCACAAATCCATAAGGTGCTTTCATAAACCTGTCCTTGATGGATTTCATAGATGTCTTAACGTGCATCCGACTATTACCTGCAACATACTGTAATACATCATCAAGTGCATGGATATTAGGCTCTGTACCACCTTCCAGATTAAGGGTAATCTGATTGCTGGTCTTTAAAAGCTTTCTAATTTCATCCTCTCCCATAGCTGCATCAATATAATTCAGTTTATGATATACTGTCTTTACTAATCTGCCAAGAGCTTCATTAATTCTTGCAGAGACTTCTTTTACGTTTATCTGCGCCCGATCCCCATTCACATAGATAACAGCATCCTTTAACGATTCTGTCAGGAACAGTTTGGCATTCGCATTACGCTCTCGCATTTCAAGTCTCTTTGCTTCCTTGATACTCTCATACTTGGATAATGCAGAGGATGTATTCAAACGTAAATATTTTTCAATCTTTAAATATCTCTGTATCTCATCCATGAAAGCACGGTCATCCGGTAAAACAACCAAAACTTCCCTACCCTGTCCGGATACCATTCTAAGTGTTGTTTCGTCCGTACCATAATCAGATGCGGGGGTAAGAATACGCACTCCAACATCAAAATTCTGTGTAGGCTTATACGGTCTGTCATCTACGATCTGATTAAAATGAAATGAATATCTGCCATTGAATGCAGGGTACTTATATTTCTTATCTGTGAAAATATCCTCATAAATCATTTCAGATACTTTATTGATAATCTCTGCCATCTCTACACTCTGGCTTTCAATTTCTCTGTTGATTTCCTGTTCTTCATCAGTAAGGAATACATAAATATCCCCATTTTTCTGTACGAGGTTTTGACGCATCAATACTTTTAATGCATCTTCTACTTTTCCCTTCAGGGAAATTCTGTCATCATCAATACCCTCTACCATAAGACTTGTGATATTGTCGATATTTGCTACGACAACTTTATCAACGTACTTTATCATAAAAAGTACTTTTAAGACATCTACAGCAAATACTTTTTCTTTATGTTCCGGATTGATCATGTCATTTTCGTATGCCCGAATAATAACTCCACGGTGGCCGTGGTCTAAGAAATTTTCAAGTGCATCATAAAAAGCATGGAATGGTATGATTGTTCCTACTTCACATTCCTTATATTCCATAGCTGACTCTTTGAACATTGCCAGCATGGAACGTTCTCCTTCAGATAGGTGTTTTCCGGATGCGCCGTGGGTACGAATAGATGTCAGTACACTTGCAAGCAAATTGAACTGATAAGGTACAAACGGATAAACGCACGCAAAATCATTTTCATCTGCATACAGCTTCTTTTCCACACCATCATTGAATGTAATTAAGTTCTTGATAATGGTGGCCTTCTGGCCGTATAACAAGCGTAAGGTCTGTGCAGGTGTCTCTTTCTTTTCCAAAATTCTTTTCTTGATTACTTCATCTACATTGGCAGAGGAGAGAGACAGTCTTGTGTCAAAACGTCCCTGAATTTTTGAAAAGTCGTTACCCTTAACCTTTGTTACAGAATCAATATCCTGCTGACTGGTCACAATAACCCATGCCTTACCCATACACTCCTTACCAAGTTCTTCCGTTACGGTCTGTAAGTTAAGCATCAGCTTTGAGTCTTCTCCAATATACTGACCTATCTCGTCTACCAAAAAGACTACATGATGATTATTACCCTTTCGGTCAATGTATGCTTTCACTCGTTTTGCAAAATCTTCAATACTAATCTGATATGGTTCGGCTGCTTTTTCACACCAGTTACGCGCAGCTGCCTCACTCATGAAGTCCATCCCGGTAAGGACTTTCACTACATCATCCTGAATGAAATCAAAATCCTGTCTGGAATCTTCCCATGCCTCTCCATACACTTCTTCAAACTTCTGTTTGAACTCGTTGTATTGTCCTTCCTCTGTCAGCTTTCTTTCCAAATCTGCCAAGAAAGGCATTGCTCCACAAAAGCCCTGCATTTCATTAAATACTTTTAAGAATACATTAACGATTGCGTCCTTATTCTGCTTACTGTTTGAGTCACTTTTTGAATCAATGTTGAAAAGCACAACATCCGTGTCTGTATCAGCAGCTAGCTTCATATCTGCAAGCACTATTCTGTCTACAATCTTTGGCTTACCTTCGGTAAGGCTGTCATCTGCAAAATATTCTATGGCTTTTTTATCACCCACAAATTTATTTGCCAGCAAATAAGAAAGAATTTTTAAGAAGTGAGATTTACCACTCCCAAAGAAACCGGAAATCCATACGCCCATTTTAGGAGTAGTTCCGACAATGCCCTTTTTATATGCTGAAAAGAAATCTGCAAAGTGCTTCTGCAATTCCTTTGTTACTACATATTCATCCAATTCCTGCGCTACATTTTCTGCTTCGCTTTGACCAACAATGATTACGCCCTGTATATCACGGTCAATCTCTTTTTCAAACATTTCTTTCATTAACATTTGCCATTATCCCCCTAATTATCATAAGTTGAAAAACGCCGCCCTTTGCGTTTTTCCAAACATTTAGAACCTCTTAGGCTGCGTCTTTTGCAGCCTTAGAGATTCTTAATGTTTTGTTATCGCACCAAACGGAATGCCCGATAATAATTGTCTTCCGGATATTCATTAAATATGATTAGTTCCTGTTCTGTGTAAGTACCCGGATAGAATAATACCATTGGTACACAGGCAAAAGTCTGGGGCATATTGTAGAGGATTTTGTTAAACACTTCCGGAGCTTGTAATAATGGGAAGCACTTTCCCACACCAGTCAGAAACACGACTGCATTCTCCGGTATATTCTCTGCAATATATTTTACTAGCAGGTTTTCCTTGTCAGTGATTTTTAGCGTATGCTGGATTGCGTCCTGCAATTTCTTAATGCCACGCTTTTCTTCCTGTGCGTAACACTTTTCCATAAAGTTCTTGCTCTGCAGATGTTCTATGATTAAATCGTACAGATCATATACCACCAACTCAAAACCCTCTGTTCCTTTGATGTTCTTATTTTTCAGATAGGAAATTCGATTTCTTACCGTCAGTTCATCCTCCGGTGCATAATCAAATACCCAATAATTGACCTCATTTGCTTTTCCCTTTGTCTGTCTGAAAGATGGTTTCTTTATCAGCACTTCCATCTGATCTAATCGTTCTTCTATATTTGTCATCATCTTACCCCCGATAGAGCTTTTATTATCTGCTCCATATCATTGTCAATAAGCCATCTTTCCATATCCGATTCCATTATCGGTTTAAAGATTTTTCTGACATCCTTACCCTTGTCTGTCACACCTGCCTCAAATAAAAATGTCTTGTAATTCTTTCCCAATCTTGCAAATGTAGCATCTGTCCATCCAGCTACTTTCTCGCTCTGTAACTGCTTGTCCTTAAAGAAAATATTTAAATCACTTGGCTTATACTCATTGCTTCCAATGATCATTTTCTCTCGTATTACCTCATACACAAAATCAAAAAATAAGGTGTCATTCGCCATAATAGCTGCAAGATTAAAAATCTTTTGTGTCGATACATCTCCGTCTAAAAACACTGGATAGAAACTATCCCCTATCGCTTTTATTCTTGACGATACTGTATTAAAAATCTGTATAGCTCTCTCTGGGGTAGATGCCGCAAATATATTTTCAGTTCTGCATAATTCCTTGATTTCTTCAAAACTCCTTCCTTCAGATAGTAGCTTTACCTCATTACGAAATTCCATAAACCAAAAAGAATGCTTGACTGCTCCAGCACTATATTCTTTTCTTTCCATGTGTATTTACACCTTTCCATTATGATTCTATATTCTTATCTGTCCCACAATCTGGACTCGGTACAATATCTAAAATATCATCTACTTTACAATTCATTTTCCGGCATATTTTTACAATTACATCCATTGATACATTTTCATTCCGTGACAGCTTTGCAAGCGTCCCCTCACTGATACCTACCTGCTTACGAAACTCTGTCTTTTTCATTCCCTTATCAATCAGCATCTTAAATAATTTGTTATAACAAATATCCAATTTTCTTCTCCTCTAAACCTATAAACTTCCCAAACAAAATTCCATAGCTTTCTTTTCGCAAAAAACAAATACTCTAATATTATAAATTATATCACATGCTCCCTAATAATAACATAAAAATATGCAAGTTCTCAAAGTTTTCTTCATATTCTTATATTGCAAAATTACTTGCCTATTTTAACTTCTCATTTAAACAATTTAAAAATACCGGGATTACCAAGTGAAACAGCAAATAATGCTCTCTGCAAAGTTCATCTGACAGATTTCTAATATGACGATAAGTACGCTTGCAGTCATTGTATTTTTTATGTTCCACATTATCAACCACACAGAAAATGATATGATGTTGAGAAAATGAACTTGGGTAAGATAGCGACAGCACTTGAAGAACTCGATAATAGTGATGATATGCCCGAATTTTCTGACGAAGAATACAACACCATAGATGAAATTAGGGAAATAAGAAATTATTGGTGTCATCAGTATTACTTAGATTTTATCTATATTGAAAATCATTATGATAGAGAAATAGTGTTTCAAAAAGTTGCTAAAAAATTGCATTATGACGAATATAGGACATACGACTTATTTAAGAAAACAGAAGAAATGCGTTAGATTATTATGAGAAAATATAGATAAATAGAGAATCTTTGTGTTTAATACAATGAAATAAAAAACATTCAACAGAAAGGAATGTGATCACATGGGTTATGGTTAGAATTTAAAAGATATATTAGACAACAAAAGCATGACAGTAAAAGAACTTGCACTAAAGGCAAAAATCGCACCGACAACACTTTATTCGATTCGCTATTATTTTTAGACATTAAGAAACCGCACCCCCTTGATTTCTCAAAGGATTGCGGTGCTTATTTTTATTATTTGGCTCTAATCTAAAAATTACTCAATGATCGTAGCCACACGACCAGAACCTACTGTACGTCCACCCTCACGAGCTCTCGGAAATGAAATCTAAATGTTTTTCTTTAGTTTTCCTGCTTGTTTTTCTTTATATTATCCAGTTTATCTCTAAATTTTTACTGTTTTGAAAAATTTTAGAGCCAAAATAGAGCCACTAGCAAAATACCCATTTTCTCCTTATCCAACCATATTACATGGTGCTAGCACCGTGTATAAATAACATTAACAAGGAAAATATCAATTTGTTGTCCTCCACCACTCTAATCAACAAACTGGAATTTCGCATCTCTATAATTCATCTTCTGAGTGGATGTCTAACCCATTCTTTCGTATTTCATCCAATTGACCAGCACTTAGCGTCCCTGACCGATAAAGCAATAGGTACTCGTTTTCAATCGAACTGTCAAATATCAGCAGGTCATCGGTATTGATTGTAACCTTAACTCCATTCTCATACAGTATCTTAATAGGGTGGTCTCTATATCCAATTGCATATCCAAGCATTACGTTACTGCTCGGGCAGACATTCAGCTGTATCCGATTATCTGCGAGAAATCGCATGACCTTCTCCGATGCAGCCGCGTTTATCCCATGGTGAACTTCACTAAGCCCTAATACTTCAACTGCCCGCATGACATTCTCTGCTGGTCCGGTTTCACCTACATGCATTTTCTTGGACAAATGATATTGTTCCGCTTTTCTATACAATGGCAAAAAAGCCTCAAATGGCTGCACATTCTCGCCACCGCATACATCAATCGACTTGAAAAAGCCGGTGGAAATATAACGATCGATTTTTTCAGCCTCCTGTTCGACATTGCAAGCTGAAATATATGTAATCTCAGGTTCAAACACTGTATTGGAACAATATTTTAAATGAAAATCTCCGATAATGGATTTGAACGCATCCATCCCACCAATCAGATCAATTTCCGAAGCCCCAAAATTCATCGAAAGCCTCTTGATATTATTCCTCCTCGCTTCTGCAAAAGCGCCTTCCCATCTTATGAGCATCCCTCCAATATCTTTGCAGTATGGCTTGATAGTAGCTGTAAACCATTCCTGCATTCCTCTAAGTCCGTCAAATCTGTCGGGCGGTTTTGGGAAACTGCGTTTCAGGTGTTCTTCCAACCAAGCTCTCCTGCATCCTTTGGTAGAATGATTGTGGATATCACTCTTTGGGACTTCCAGCAATTTGACTATATCATTCTCTAACAGACCTTCACAAAACAGGTTTTGCATATCATTGCTCCTTTATAATTGTTTGTTCAGTGCCGCCTGCCAAACTCATAATTCCCTCAAAAGTCGCATTGGACGGAATAAGATTGCAGAATATCAAAGCGAAACCGTCTGCTCCCAGCAGATAGGATAATAATGGTACGGCAATAAATATTATCAGGACTACCTTGATATAAACAACTCCGACCATAAGGTTTTCCGCAGATTCTCCTATAAACAGCCCGATCAATGCAGCTACAAATGCCGAAAGAATAATCAGTGCCAACATAAGGAGCGCACTTAGGATTGATAATCGGAAACATATACAGGCTGTGAATACAGCCGACAGACCTCCGCAGACAAAGCCAACAAAAATTTTTTGAATGATATATTGGCTATGTGTCATTGGTAATATCTGATTGACCAGTGCAACGCCGCTTTCCTTTTCCTCTATGATGTTCATTGCATTGAAAGTACATCCCATAAACATTGCAACAATCAGCGTTGCGGCAATAAATATATTTTGAAATCCCTCCATTGGGTCGGGACGCTCTAAAGTAAACGGTGGATAGCATGTACCTAGACCAAACCTGACAAATATGAGACAATAG
>OFGG01000615.1_pt1 | contig 28930 bp, 26 predicted proteins | sample 1521701 | NCBI WGS metagenome assembly OFGG01 (sample SAMEA3504081, study PRJEB24116) | mouse gut metagenome | biome: mouse gut; feature: mouse-associated habitat; material: faeces | place: Denmark | collected 2011
CTGGCCGCGATGGCTGCCGCGATGACGGCTACCAGCTCACAGTCGTCCTCTTCCGCTTCTTCCACTGTCTCCTGCTCCACGATCTGCGTCACGGCATTGTCCACGCCCGCGACTTCTTTCTGAGCGGCTTTCTTCCTGGCCGCATTCTCCTGAATCTTCGGAATCACCTTGAAGCAGGAGATGATCAGGCTGATCAGGATCAGCACCACGAACACGGTGCCCATGCCGATCAGGGTGTTCAGGCCCGCGTTGGCCATGAGCTCGCCCACCGTCGAAGTGGGGTTCAGCGCCGCGGACTGCAGTTTCATGAACATGTCGTTGGAGAAGATGACCTCCGCCGTGGCGTTCTTCTTCTCTCCGGTGACCGCTACCTCCACGACGATCTGATTGCCGTCAATCGTCACTTCGCTTCCGTTGGTCCCCGTGATTGTGCCCATGTCTTCCTTCGCGGAATGGAAAGAATCAATCGCTTTCAGGAACGCGTTTCCGTCCACATAGATGTTGTACTGATTGTTCAGTATATACTCCACTTCTTCCGCCGTATAGACATCAAAGGAACCTGCCACTGCGTCATCCATATACTGTGAGAAGAGATAGAGGACCATCTCGTCCGCAAGCTGCTGTGCGTTGGCCACCTTCTGTTGCTGATACTCTGACTGCGCCGCCTCGCTTCCGCAGGCCGTCAGTCCCAGAAGACAGGTAATCATACACAGTATGGCTATCAATTTCTTCATAATTTACATCACCCTTTCTATACAGTTCCGTGCTTTTTGGCGGGACGGTCTTCGCTCTTGGTGAAGAGCATCTCAAAAGCGCCGATAACGTATTTCCTGGTGTCGGCGGGCTCTACGATGCTGTCTACATACCCTCTCCTGGCCGCGCTTCCGGCGCTGCAGTTAAGCGCATCGTACTCCGCTGCCTTCTCATTAATGACATCCGCGCCCTGTCCGTCATACATGATCTTCGCCGCAAGCTTGCCCTCCATGGTGCCGATCTGGGCATCGGGCCACGCAAAAGTCATATCCGCGCCGATGGCCTTGGAGTTCATGGCGATGGCGGCCGTGCCCAGCGCCTTGCCCACGACGACGTTCACCTTGGGCACCGTGGCGTTGGCAAAGGCGTAAGTCAGTTTCGCGGCAGCCTTTGCGATTCCTTTTTCGGAGCACATGGTGGCCTTGTAGCCCTTCACATTGGTCAGCGTCAGCACGGGAATCTCGTAGGCATCGCAGAAGTTCACGAAGTCGGCGGCCTTCTCACAGCCCTGCTTTGACAGGACGGCATCCAGCTTCTCCGCCACCTTGCCCTCCTCGTCGCATATCTCGCTGCGGTTGGCCACAGCGCCTACGGTGACGCCGTCCAGCTTCATGAAGCCTACCACCATGTCCTTGGCGTAGCCCGCCTTTACCTCGAAGAAATCATTGTTGTCCGCCAGGATGGAGAGCGCTATGGAGGTGTCCCCCGCGCAGCCCGCCAGCTCCTCGTTCACACGGTTCAAATCATCCGCGCACTCCACGATGTCGCTTCCCTCATTGCTGTTGGAAGGCAGGAAAGCAATCAGATCCCTGATCTTGGCAAGGACTGTGGCCTCGTCCGCCACCACGTCCACGATGCCGCTTTCCTCAGACTGGAACGCAGCCGTGGAGGAATCGCATTTGGTGATCACGTTTCCGTCCAGCGCATTGGGCGCGTTGACGAAAAGCCTGGCGTTCTTCTCCTCCATGAAAGTGAAGTCCGTCAGGGTGGGGAACAGGGCAAGCCCGCCGCCGCAGGTTCCCAGGATGGCGGTAATCTGAGGGATGATGCCGGAAGCCAATGTCTGCTTCATGTAGATAGCACCGAAAGCGTTCAGCGCATCCGCTGCCTCCTGCAGCCTCAGACCCGCGGAATCAATCAGCCCGATTACCGGGGAGCCGGTCTTCATGGCCAAATCGTAGAGACCCGCAATCTTCCTGGCATGCATCTCGCCGATGGTCCCGTTCATCACGGAAGCGTCCTGGCTGTACACATACACAGGCTTCCCGCCAATCACTCCATAACCGGTAATGCAACCGTCAGAAGGAGTCTCGTTGGGTTTCATATTGAAATCAGTGGCTCTGGCTGTCACAAGGGCGCCGATTTCAACGAAACTGTTGTCATCGAGCAAAGCTGTTATTCTTTGGCTCGCTTTTGAAGTAGTACTCATGCTCTCAGTCCTCCATTTATAATTAGATAAATACTAACGACTTGCCGGGGCCTTGTCGGAAAACCGCAAATACCCCCATGATTATTGTCCTACACAGTATAACATAAAAAATGCAACTCGCAAAGAACGAATTGCATTTTTTTGCTAAATTTTTTGTGAAACTTTTTGCGGCTATTTTGCGAATACAGGAAAGGCCTTAGCTGTCCGGCTGTATTTTGGGTGATGCCTGGGTTTGCAGAGTTTTCCATGCTTTTCCTTCACTCCCATCAGGGCGCTTATTGTCTCCGCCGTCTCCTCGTCCAGCTTCTCATATGCAGGGTTCTCGTCCAGGATTCGCTCCAGGCCTGCCTTGTTGCCCCGAAGAGGCAGTAGGGCAAACACCGCCCCAAGGGATGTGGGAATCCGGAGCAGTCCATAGGCTCATTGGTACCTGGGATGTTGCCGCTCCTGCCCTTTTCCGTTTTTGCTTACCTACTCTTTCCAGTGAAAAACAGCAGAAACGCTATTAAACCTTAGAAATGATTGAAATTGAGACTTTGGACTGGTTCTTTGTGGTGTCCATGGGTTTAGGATAGTAAAGAACGAACTGCATTTTTGCCTAAATCTACTCTTGCATTTCTGTACTTGTCTCCAGCAGCTTCTGGGAAATGCCCAGCTGGACTTCTGTATAGTGTTTTAGCTCGGCATCATTCATATCGCCTTCCCAGGCTTCGAACTTTTCTTCAGACGCCATGTTTCGATTTTACCCACATAAAATCTGTGGATGCCAAATCCCCCCAGAAAGATGCACAGCAGCAGCGCAGTCATCCGCTCCTTCCTGCTTATGCCTGGAACAATGCCTGGGTTTACAGGCTGAATTTGTGAGTGCGTGGCTTATATAACGTAGCTTTGGAAATTTAGGATTATTGAATGTGTGATTCTTCAATGAAAACAGCAGAAACACTTTCCGACTCTGGAAAACAGTTGAAATCAACACTCTGAGCTTACCGGTCAGAACCATCCATGATGATCAAGATGAAAAGCGATTTACAGTACCTTCAATAGCTGGATTAGGCAGCGCGGCTCTTCTGCGCTGTGCTTTACTTCTCTTGTGTCAAAACGCTTAAACCCGTTTTGTCTTTCATAAAAATGTAACAATTTTTCTTCGTTTTGGGTTTCAAGAAATACTACCATGCCACCTGCCATATATTGCAGCTCCTTAATCTTTTCAACTGCAAGACCGAGGAGCTGCTGCCCTGTAATCTTTTCGTTTAATCCATTATGGAAATTTTTACCCAGTTGGGCAATTAGATATGCCGATAATTGATAATTTCCATTATCCATATCCTGTTCGCTCACTCTTGATAATTTTCGTTTCACTGTATTGCTGAATTTCTCTCCGTTAACAGAAATTGGTTTTATTGTTAATGTGAAATATCCTACGATGCGGCCTTCCTCCGGGTTAAGAACGATATATGTAACAGACTGGTTTTTCTTAGTAAAATCAACCGACTGCTCCTGCAGAAATTTCTCCACATCAATTTTTTTCTACAGGAAAATGCAGAAAAGCTCTGTCTAAGCAAATCCTCTCCGTCTTGTCCCTGTTTCAAATATTCTCTAATATTGAGTATTAAAAATTCATCATTCATGAGATTTCCTCCACTTCTCCATAATTTCTTTTATTTCATCCGCATTCTGCAGTTCCCTGAACTTAATCGAAGCATCACTCTGTGATGTCCTCAAAGACTCCTCATATGATTCCTCAATAGCATTAGCAAATAGTTCTATCTGCTTTTCATCTGAAATAATAAAATTCTTTGTAATACTTGAAGTTGCCATGTTCATCGTCTCCTTCCATGGTTATAGTCCATTTATCATGCTTTTCGCCTTTACTGCTACAGGTATTCGCCCGCCCTTTTTCGTTTTTGTTTATTCTTCCCTTTCCAATGAAAAACAGCAGAAACGCCATTAACCCTTAGAAATAATCGAAATCAAGACTCTGGATTGCTTTTGCGCTATCCATGAGTTTAGAGTAGTATAGAAATGAGGATTTGTCAAGGGGCCAAATATGGCTTTAAGGTGCATGCAGGCATGCCCACTTGGCTCGTTGCTTGCGGAAATCAAAAAAGGCTCAGCGGACTGTGCCCCCTGCATCCGCAGAGGGCGCTTTATAGAAATAATCATGTAGCTCAATACTCTATAGCTATTGTTGGCTTATCAACTGTGCCATATTGCAGATTTCGTATCTCAAGGGTTATTTCTATATTGGTTATTTCTTCTATCTCAGCAATTTTATTCTCTTCCAGTGAAGATCCCCGCATCGTAACATCAACGATGGCATATTTTCCAGGAACAGCATCCCCTCTATAAGCAGAACAATCTGTCATGAACCCATTTACAGAAAGCGAACCATACTCTTCATCAATAAAGACTGCTTCCGAGGATTGATTCTCTACCAACAGCATTAAGTGAATGTCATCACTGTATTCCCTTGGATCCTCGAATAGTCCTTTTGAGATAATCCTTATTCCCTTGTCGCTATAAAGCTCTTCACCGCTGTCATCAACTGCCGACGCTTCTCCCATTAATCCAATTCTGATTTCCTCAGATACAGCTATCTCTTCATGAGCGGCATTCTCTACTGCAAATGAAAAGGCGAACTCTCCAATCTCCTGAATTCCAAACACAGGCCAGTAGACCTTATCAAGCATGGATGTAATGGGCATATCTATAACACGACGGGTTCCAGGATTAATAGCCTCAGCAGACCAATTTGACGCATTCACAATCAGTCCATTCACAGTTATCTCAGATGCTACTCCATAAATCATCTCCTGTGAATCATTTACGATTTCGATAAGAATAATCTTTTCTCCGTCTTTATTGGTCAAAAGGGCTTCTGACACAACCCTTATATCATTCTGATTATATAGTTCCTCTTCTGCATAATAGTCTATGCTGCAGTTGTATGCTGTTTCCCAGATTCCACTTTTTATAGATTTTTGGTAATTACTGTCTTCATAGTCGTAAGAATCGGCGGCAGATGTATTTACCTGTCCCATTCCTGTATAGAAATCCTCATAGTCATCATCCTGTACAGAGAACCCTATCTGAATATTGGCAACTTCTGTAATTCCATATAACGCCAGCGCATCCTTGCTAAAGCTAATCGATTCATGCGACTTTTTACCAGCAGATACATCCGCATTGAGATATCCGTCGCCAACCATATAACCATTGACAGCATTGCGGTCACATCCCAAAGTACCGCTGGTAAATGACAGGTTTACACTACTGTTGTTTTCAATCAGCAAGCCTAATTCAACGGAATAATCTGTATAATTCAATTCCGTAGCCGTTATCTTTATGTCATTTTCGTCCACAAGCACCGTCTCTTCTATATTGGCAGCGGACTTAAAGCTTTCTGTCCGAATATCTGTAGATTCTGTTTCCACTTCATCAATCTCTTCTGTACCCGGATTCTCGTCTGCATCTTTGCCGGCTTCATCCTCCTCGCTTATCTGTCCACCCTTCTCTTCTACATGTACTTCTGCATTTTGGGGTGACGATTCTTGTATGGTTGGAACCTCCCCACATGATGTCAAAACCAATATCGCAATCACTACCCCAAAACCAGCAACCCTATTTTTTCGTCTCATAGCCTTTTCCTCCTTATCAGCGGGCATCTCCGCTTTTTCATATAAATAAGTATACAACGGCAGTTTTTGTTTTGGATTTGTGGATGTAGGCCTAAAAAAGAAGCAGCTTTTAGAAATCATCTAAATTCTGCTTCTTCTATCTCCGTTCGTTATATTGACGCCCTATCTATTTTGCTTATTCCTCAATCACCTCAAACGTGATATCATATTCCAATTCTTTCACTATGTCGTTATCTATCAGCTTGCGGATAATCGCCTTTGCGTTTTCCAAGGCCTTATCTAAAAGCCCGTTTTCAATGGCCCGCTTCTCCATAGCGTCCTTACTGTTGGCATCAAACGCTCTGATATCATCAATCTTAAGTTTATTGAACAGGCCATCCTTCTCGTCAAGGGTTTCGATGCTCTCGTCGTCTACCACATGAGAGAGGATTTCTGCTTTTGGAATATGTACTACTATCTTCTTTTCTGACTCATTCACTTCTGCCGTGACCTTGCTGATGTCCACCCCTGCCTTGATAGAGCCATCCCATTTCGCAATAAAAGACTTTGTGGTAAATGAAAACGGGATTTCCTTTCCGAACAGCTCCGCGGGATCCTCAAATTTTCCGGCATCCGTGTATAGATATTCTATTGTGGCAAGTTCGCCGATATCACGGATTTCCGCGTTTATCACAGCGATGTCTATCTCCTTGGCAGCCTCCTCATAAACGGCCACTGGTTCTGAAAGCCTATCGACCTCCTCTTCAAGTTGTTTGATAGTCGCTTCATATTTCTCTTTGGCGCTTGAATAGCCTTTATAAAATATTCCCAGAACTATTACCAAAATTGCGACAACAACGATTAATGCAACATATTTTCTGCTTTTCTTTTTCATGATTGAACCCGCCTTAGATTTCTCCTTCTTATCTTCTATGTTATTATAGCCACCCATTTATATTCCCTTCCGCTTCTCTTCCCGAACCTTCACTTCTGCTTCCATCATCCCACACCCGAATACTCCTTTGCCGTTCATCCTCCATCAGCTATTTCCACCCCCTCTCTCCTCCCTTCCTTCTCCTCTTCAATCGATTTCTCCACCTCCCTGCACTTCTCCAAATCCCTGATTTTCTGATAAGCCTCCAGCAGATGTCTATATAAATCCCGTTTCTTCCGGATATATGGGATAATTTCCCTATGTTCCTCTTCCTCGCATATTCCTATTCCTATCCGCAGCATCTTATCCATGTCCTCATATTTTCCCCACTCAAAAAGCATATTGGCCCAGGGAATTATGATGCCATCAATGATATCCAAATCTGTGCCAGATGTAACTTTGGCAATATCGAAAGCTTCTACCATGAGCCTCATCATCCCTGCATAATCAAAATCCACCCGTGTATGATACCAGGCTTTCACTGACTTATAATTATAACGCAATGCTGAATACTCCTGTGTATATTTCTCCGCCAGCCTCTTTGTTTTGCTCAACAGTTTCTCGATATCATTTCGCTTTTGAGGAAAGCATCGAATGAGAATGTTTGCCTTAGAGAGAAGATACTTCGCATGCATGGCTCTGCTGTCAGCATACTTTCCCCTGTCTCTTTTCATATATCGGATTGCCTTATTGATTGCATTCAGCATTTTATCAATTTCTTCTATCCTGTCCTCATTATAATATTCCCCATTGATTACACAATCGTAATATCCCGCAAGAATATTATAAAACATCCCTTTCACATATTTACCATTTCGTCTGAGCCTCCTCCCCGTCTCCGTAAATATACTGGATTCCCTATATGCCATTTTAATGAATTCCCAGGCTTTCTCCACCTCCGTATGGGCAGCCGCAAATGCTCCCCGTTCTTCATAAATGGATATCACCCTTTCACAAATCTTCAAATAGGCAATGCCATCTGTCCTACGGAAACCGTCCAGCAATTCATCGGCATGCTCCAGAATGTACTCCTCTCTGTCACGAGGCATATTTATCATTGTACAATATAGAACATTCCGGTACATATCGTCCTTCCAGAGAATTTCCTCTTTTCTGCACGAATCCAGCACATTTTCTGCCATGCGAAGCCAAAGCTGCTGTTTTCTATGATCCGTCACCTGTCTCTTATCGCTGTCGGCAACCCGCTTCATTATGATAGCTGCTATCACCCCTTTCTTTACGGCACGCTTCTCCATTATTCTCCGTAAAACCTCGCTTTTCTCCATGTACCCTTTCTCCCACTGAAAAAAACGAAGCAGTTCCTTCGGATACTCTTCCTTTCTGCTCTCTATCTTAATATAGCAAAAAAGGCTGTCCATCACTGCCTCAAATGCCTCGCGGTACAGCTCCGTCCACTCCCACCGCCTGATGACCTCCTGTACCACCGGATGGAGCGACAATTCCGTCCCTCTCAGCTCCAGCCAGCCCTCCCTTGCCAGTCCATTGATTGCGTCTTTGGAATTCAGTCCAAGCATATCCGAAAAGATATTAATGTCCACGCCCTCTGCCGAAAACAACGAAAGCGCTTTCAGAATCATCTTTTTCCTCTCCTCCATCTCCCCCGCCTGAAAAATCACCCCGATGATATCCGCCACCGTATCCTGATACAGCCGCCAGTCCTTCACATAGTCCACCTTCTCGGGAGCGATATCCGAAAATCCCTTCTCCCGCAGGAGCGCCGTCGCCTGGGACACGGAGATGTGGCTGCAGGCCACCTGCCTGGCGATTAGCTGCAGGGCCAATGTATGCCCGAACACCCTGTGGATCATCTCGTCCACGCAGTTCAGCTCCTCATCGTCCAGGTCTCTGCCGACATAGCGCTCGAACAGGTCATATAGATCAGCCCTGTCAGAAATCGCCTTTAAGGCCAGTGTGGCATATCCGGTCTTCGGAATCTCCAGGCGGCTCACCACGATGACCTTCCAGCCGATGTCCAAAATGGCAGAGAAGTCCTCGTCCGGCTCCCCGTCGAAATTGTCCACCACAAGGAGGATCCTCCTCCCTGCCGCCAAATCCCGGAGCACCCTTAATTTCCTATGGAAATAGTCCGATGTGCTCTCCTCCATCGTCTTTTCCACGATATTGACGCGCAGCTGGCTGTCGTCTGTAATCATCTTCTGTATGCTGTCGTTGTAGTACAGATACAGGACCGCGTCGAAACGGCTGCGGTGATCCGCGATATATCCCCGCACCAAGGTGCTCTTCCCCATGCCGCCCATGCCGGTGAGGAACAGGCAATTGGTCTTATCCGCGTCCAGCCACTGCTCCAGTGCCTTCAGCTCCCTTTCCCGCCCGAACAGCACAGGCGGGCGGTTGACCTGGCTGGATATGATGAAGGGCACTACGGTTTCCGCGTACCGCTCTATCTCCTCCAGCTTGCGGATGACCTGGTCCATGTCCTGATAGCGGTCGGGGCAAAAGTCGGTGAGCGTATGGCGGAAGAAATCCGGCAGCACCTGGAACAGCCTGTCCTGGTAATTCCTGTCCGCGAACCGGCAGTGGGCGAACTTGTACTCCGCCCCTGTCTCGCAGTCCGGCGCTTCCGGCACCCGCCCGAACAGCAGCCAGAACAGCAGCGCCCCTACGCCGTAGACATCCGTATGCCTGCCCATATTATGCAGATACCCCTTCTTCTGTTCATATGCCGCGAAGCCCTTGGTACAGGCGAGCCTGTTTATCCTGCCGGATCCTCCTTCTTCCCTGTTCCTCGATTTCCTGATGTCGCTCAGGCGTATGGGCGTGTCAAAATCGAAGAGCTGGACCGCCTGGGGGCTGCCCTCCAGCACGAGGATGTTCTCCGGCTTCACGTCCAGGTACAGATAGCCCTTCTCATGCATCCTGCCCAGGAACGCAGCGACGCTTTTCACAACGGAAACGCATTCCTTGATGGACTCCATCCTCCTGCGGGAGAGCACCTCTCCCTCCTGGTACGTCAAGACGGTATAAATCGTATTGTTTTCCGTATAATTGTCGATGGTATTGGAAATGTAATTGGTCAGGCCGCTGGTATGGAACAGCTCGTTGTGCAGGCCATAGGAGGCTTCCATTTCGCTCCTGCACTCCCGGAAAATCCTTTCGTCAAGCTCGCTCCCGGGAACCAGCCTGTCGCCGTCCCGGTAAATGTCCGCCTCAAAGGGATAGCATTCCTTGATCAGGACAGCGTGCCGGTAACCCCTGTTGTCCAGGTAGGACGCGTCATACACAATGCCCGACATGCCCCTGCCCTTCACTTTCCCTATGGTATAGGTGACCGCACCCTTTTCACGATTCGAAACGCTCAGCAATGTGCCTTCCTTCAGGGCGATTCTTGTGTCCTCCATGTCATCCCGTCCTTTGTACCTGCCGTTTTTCTCTCTATTTTACACCATCTGGGGCATTTCTGGATTTGCCGGTGCGTCAGCTCCATTCCGCCGCATATCTGGCATCGATGTCGTGCTCCTTCACATAGAACAGCTCCCGCATGAAATCCCGGAACACCAGGAGCGGGAATTCGTTCTCCACCGCGTGCAGGATGATCCAGTCGAAGGGATCCCCGGGATAGAGCTGCGGGTATCCCGTATCCAGCAGATAGCGGTTGATTTCGCAGATGCTCCTTCCCGTGTCTCCGCCGCGGGCCTGGTAGTCGTTCCTTTTCAGCGCCGCCTTCACCCAGAACCTGTAGAATACCAGCAGTATGATGGTCTTATGCACCAACTGTTCCGACGCGTGTTCCCCGTTCAGGATCTTCTCCAGGCCGCCCCTGCTGGGGAAAGAGTCCTCCGCCCAGGCGTGGAGCAGTTCATTGTCCCGCAGTATGGGCTTCAGGGACCTGTCCGTATCCAGCTTTGCGATCCTGTTCCCGGACAGCCCCAGAATCTGCAGGTATATCTCCCACAGGGAGCCTCCGGCCCGCGCACTCCTGGCCCTCCTGTGCGCCTCCGGCTCTCCCGCCCGCGCCTCTTCAATCTCCCGGTCTGTGTCGTTGAAGGCGCGGTACAGCTTTTTCTTCTCTTTCGCCGCCAGGCCTTCTTCCCCGGAGATTTCCTCCCACATCCTGCGGATATATCTGTAGGCGGTGGCATTGTTGTAGCCAAACTGCTCAATGTTGCCGCTGATATAGCGGATCAGCTCCTCCGGGCTCCTGAAGCGCCTGACCGCCGCGATGATGGATGCAGTGTAGAGGATTTCCTCCCCGAAGTCCAGCCGCTCCGGGTTCGGCCTGGGCACCTTGTCCAGGAGGTTCTGCGCCTCCGCGTAGCCCAGACGGTTGCTGATGGCATAGAAATGAATGACCTCCTCCACATTGTGGCAGTCAAAGCCCCTGAGCAGGCATATGCGCCTCATGAAGTCCTCGGACTCCTCCACGGTCAGGCCGAAGGCAAAGCAGATGCGTATCGCGGTCTCCTTTTTGATCCTTTTGTGTTCCGTGTACCATTTTCGGATATTTCTGGGCAGGGGAATCTGCTTCTGCTCGAACCTGGATTTGATGAATGCCATCTTACCGTCAATATCCTGTCTGTCTCCCGTATATCCGTGCCTTACGAGGAAGGTATCCAGGGCCTCGTCGAAATTCCGGAACATGCTCACCACTTCGGCCAGCGCCGCGCTGTAGTCGATGTCGTCCTCCGGGTTGATGTCCCGGGCTCTGTTTTCAAGGGATTCCGTGTATGTATCCATGGAGGTCTCGCTTTCTATGTGTGCTCTTATCAGGATTCTGTCGCCAGATTTCCATTATACTTCCTGGCGCGGGAATGCACAAGATTTTGGCGCAAAATTAGTCGAAAACAAAATCATCCGTTTGCCGCAAGCCGGAACCGGATGATTTTTCGTATAATCCTATTCAATTTGGAAGATTGACCATCTGGCCGATCTGGATCAGGTCCGCGTCCCGAATCTGGGGGTTGAGGGCCAGCAAGCTCTGGACGCTGATGTGGTTCCTGGCCGCCACATGGGAAAGGGTATCCCCCTCCGCCACTGTATAGCCCCGGTAGACCGCCACCAGGTATTCGTCCCCGCGCCTTAGGCCGAACATGGCATTTCCCTGCCCGTTGATCCTAAAGACCCCCTCCTGCCTCATGCGGCTCCCCGCCTCGTCGTAGGAGTACAGGACGGCATGCTTACCTGCATATTCCTCCCCCAGGGCCAGATGCACGTTCAGGATGCAGGGATAGGCATCCTTCTGCACCATGGAGAACTGCCTGAGGGTATTGTTGCCCGGGAGCTGCTGCTTCACCTCATCGGGAATGACCGACTCGAAGGACACATCCACGGTAAAGGGAGCGTCGGCAGCGTAAATCTCCCCGCCGCTGATGCTGAACGTGACGCCGTTGCTGGTGTGCAGGGCCAGCGTGGCGTTCTTTCCCGCCAGCCTGCCCAGGATATCCGTGGGGATCTCAAAATGGTTCCCCACAAGGAAGCCCACATTCTGGCCTGTGCCGTTCCGGATGGCCTCGTCAAGCCGTTGCGTCATCACGTTCCAGTCATCGGTGGCGTTTTCAACGGAACCGCTGACCACCGCAGCCGCCCCATCCCCCGCAGCTTTCACCGGCTGGCCGGGCCTGATTACAGGCACCAGCACGAATATCAGGGCCGTCAGCAGCATTATCCGATTCTTTCCGATTATCATTCTTTTCATTTCGATACCTCTCTTTTGCATCTTTCTGCAATCTGTTATACTGCATAACGCTGAATACTGCCTAATGCAATCAAGCGATTGAACCAGTCAGCGTTATGCAGTCTGGTTTCACGGCAAGTGAAATCGTTAAGCAGTATAGTTTATTTCCTCACCCTCAGTATACCCAATAGTCAAAAAATAATCATCTTTCAATGCAGATTTTCATACCATACCGCCGAAACGCTTTACAGTTCCAGCGCCTTTTCCTATAATAATGAAGAAGAGCATTCATATGGAACAAGAGAATTCCAATCATGTCGCATAAACAGAGGGCCGCATCAGAAAGCAGTTGATTCTATGCCCAATGATGCCGAGATTATCAAAACGGCCATCGATGATTTCCGGGAAATCCAAAGATATATGTCCTTGGCAAAGGAAGAAAATGCCTCCAGGACATATGCCGAGTTAAAGGAAAAGCATATATTGACAAGATAAAAGAGCGATAACAGGGCTATCGAAAACCGATAGCCCTGTTTCATTGATTCCGATATCTGTTGACGGCTGCATGTAGTCTATCTACCCAAGCTGGCCCTCCAGCACCTTCGCAGCCTCCGCGATGCAGTCGGGGATGCCCGCCGGATTCTTGCCGCCTGCCTGGGCCATGCCCGGCTTGCCGCCGCCACCGCCGCCTACCTTTCCGGCGATGCCCTTGATCAGGTTCCCCGCATGGGCCCCCTTGGAAAGGGCTTCCTCCGTGGCCATAGCGATCATGTTCACCTTGCCGCCCGCATTGGACAGGAGCACGATGACGCCCTGCCCCAGCTTGGCTTTAAGCTGGTCGCCCAGGTCGCGCAGGCCGTTCATGTCCACATTGTCCACGCTGGCCGCCAGGAGCTTCACGCCCTTCACCTCCACCACATTGTCCATCACGTCTCCCAGGGCTTCCTTGGCCGCCTTGGCCTTCAGGGACTCCAGCTCGGAGGACAGCGCCTTCACCTCCGCCGTCACATGCTCGATCTTCTCCACCAGCGTGGCAGGGGTGGCGCGAAGCGCCCTTGCCGCCTCCTCGATGGTCTGCTCCAGCCCTTTATAATAGGTAAACACGCCGTTCCCCGTCAGGGCCTCGATCCTGCGGACACCTGCCGCGATGCCGTTCTCGGACAGGATTTTGAAGGCCGCGATGGCGCTGGTATTGGCCACATGAGTGCCGCCGCAGAGCTCCACGGAAAAGTCTCCCATCTTCACCACCCGGACCTCCTCGCCGTACTTCTCGCCGAAGAGGGCCATGGCCCCGGTCTTCCTGGCATCCTCGATGCCCATCACCTCCGTCACTACAGGGAGATTGGCCGCAATCTGCTCATTGACGATTTTCTCCACCCTGTCCAGCTCTTCCTTGGTCATGGCCGCGAAATGGCTGAAATCGAAGCGCAGCCTCTCCCCGTCCACGTAGGAGCCGGACTGCTCCACATGGCTGCCCAGCACCTCCCGGAGAGCCTTGTGCAGCAGATGGGTGGCGCTGTGGTTCTTGCAGGTGTCGCCCCTCTTTGCGGCATCCACCGTGAGCGTGGCCGTATCTCCCACCTTGAGCATGCCCTTGGTGACAATGCCGATGTGGCCTACCTTGCCGCCCAGGAGCTTTACGGTATCCCTCACCTGGAAGCTGCCGTCCGCCGTAGTGATGACGCCTGTGTCGGCATTCTGGCCGCCCATGGTGGCATAGAAAGGAGTCTCCTCCACGATGATCGTGCCGGTCTGCCCGTCCGTCAGGGCCTCCACCAGCTCGCTCTCCGTAGTCAGCACGGTAATCTTGGAATCATGCCGAAGCCTGTCATAGCCTACGAACTGAGTGGTGACGGATGCATCGATGGACTCGTACACCGTCACGTCCGCTCCCATGTAATTGGTGGTCTTGCGGGCTTTCCTGGCCGTCTCCCTCTGATGCTGCATGCACACGCCAAAGCCCGCCTCATCCATGGTGAAGCCCTTCTCCTCCAGAATCTCCTGGGTCAGGTCCGTGGGGAACCCGAAAGTGTCGTACAGCTTGAAGGCGTTCTCCCCGGAGAGCTCCGTGGTTCCCGCCGCTTTCATCTCCTCTTCCATCTGGGCCAGGATGCTCAGGCCCTGGTCGATGGTCTTGTCGAACTTGTCCTCCTCCTGGGTGAGGACATTCAGGATAAAGGCCCTCTTCTCCTCCAGCTCGGGATACCCGTCCTTGCTCTCATCGATCACGGTCTCGCTTAAAGCCGCCATGAACTTGTCCCGGATGCCCAGAAGCCTGCCGTGCCTGGCCGCCCGGCGAATCAGGCGGCGGAGCACATAGCCGCGGCCTTCGTTGGAGGGCAGGATGCCGTCGCTGATCATGAAGGTGGTGGAGCGGATATGGTCCGTGATCAGGCGGATGGACACATCCTTCTTCTCGTCAGCCTCATACTCTGTCCCGGCAATCTGACAGATTCTGTCCCGGATGGCCTTCATGGTGTCGATGTCGAACACGGTGTCCACGTCCTGCACCACCACAGCCAGGCGCTCTAAGCCCATGCCGGTGTCGATGTTCTTCTGAGCAAGCTCCGTGTAATTGCCCTTTCCGTCGTTGTCGAACTGTGTGAACACATTGTTCCACACTTCCATGAAGCGGTCGCACTCGCAACCCACCTTGCAGTCGGGCTTGCCGCAGCCGTATTTGATTCCTCTGTCATAGTAGATCTCGGAACAGGGGCCGCAGGGGCCTGCGCCGTGCTCCCAGAAATTGTCGCATTTTCCGTTCTCGTCCCGGTAGAAGCGGGTAATCTTATCAGCGGGCACGCCGATTTCTTTCGTCCAGATTTCAAAGGCCTCCTCGTCCTCGCAGTAGATGGAGGGGTAGAGCCGCTCCGGATCCATGCCCACCACTTCCGTCAGGAACTCCCAGCTCCAGCGGATGGCTTCCTGCTTGAAGTAGTCCCCGAAGGAGAAGTTGCCCAGCATCTCGAAGAAGGTCAGGTGCCTGGCGGTCTTGCCCACGTTCTCGATGTCGCCTGTGCGGACGCACTTCTGGCAGGTGGTGACCCTGCGCCTGGGCGGAATCTCCTGCCCCGTGAAGTAGGGCTTCAGGGGAGCCATGCCGGAATTTATGATCAGCAGGCTGTTGTCGTTGTGGGGCACCAGGGAAAAGCTCTTCATTTTCAGATGTTCTTTGCTCTCGAAGAAATCCAGGTACATTCTTCTCAGTTCGTTTACGCCGTATGGTTTCATGTGTTCTTCCTCCCGGTTTATCGAAAGCCCCTTTGGGATGCGGGGGCTTTGGATGCTTGTTTTTTCCTAGCGTCTATTATACATGATAATAGAATCCTGTCATTGGATTCTATTATATCACGTATTTTTATTTTGTATAGTAGATTTTGGGGGAGACGGGGAAAATCCTTGCCGGAGTCCTTGCTGGCTGTCTTCCCGTCGGCGCAGAGGGCTGAGCCGGGAGCTGATATCTTTACGGTGTTTCTTATGTGACTTTTTCTCTGTTGTTCAACTAAACCATCACGGTTTTTCGCATATAGCCTTCGCCTGCCGGTACTCGGCCTGGGTCTTGCCGCCTACTATACAGGCCTTTTCCAGGGAGCAGTGGAGCTCTTTCCTTATATTGTCTATAATCTCGATTATCTGGCTGGCGCTTCCCTTGATTTCCCCACGGGCCTCACCACGGGCTTCTCCACGAGCCTCTCCTTCCGCAATCCCTTCCTGTCTGCTGTCCTCCATCATTTCGCGTATGGCCTGGCACATATCGTATCCCTCCTCTGTCTTAAACCGCTCTTCGTTTTCGCCAAAATTCTTTATTCCCATCAGGACGCCGATTGTCCTCGCGGTCTCTTCGTCCATCCTCCGGTAGACGGGATTCCTTTCCAGGAGCTACCCTCCCATGTCGACAAATAATCAAGCACTGCCGGAATGCTTGATGCCCGTAATTCCATTCGCTGGTTCCTCCGTTTCTTCCTCCTGTTTTTTATGCGGTATAGGCTTCCGGTTCCTCATGACTCTGGCAGATATTCCTCAATGACACAGGTGTGCTTTCCCGTTTTCGTGCTGTAGTTTACGCCCACCAGGAGAATCCTGTCCCGAATTCCAAGCTTTTCCAAAAACTGTACATAGTTCTTCGCCTTAATCTGCGCCACCGCGCTTTTTGCGCTCCTGTTCCATTTCAATTCCACAATCAACGCAGGTTTCCCGGAAGCCCTGCGGGGCAGAAAGAGGATATCCACATATCCTTTTCCGCTGGAAAGCTCCTGGAATTTTTCATAATAATCCACACTGCTCAGGTATGCCATAATCACGACGGAGCGCAGGGCCTGCTCATTGTTGTAGAAGTCCGGGGCAGTCTCCCTGTTATGCGCCTCCTCAATCAACTGTGCGACTATACCTGAGTCTCCCCGAACCGTTGCCTCCAGCAGTTTTTCTGATGTCTCCACAGCCTTGACAAGCTCGGGCCTTTTACCGTTTTTGATAGAACGGACAAATTCCTCCCGAACCTCTTCATTCGGTATGAAGACTTCCTTCCTGTCTGTATCATACGCCAGATATCCCAGATGCACCAGCAGGGTAAAGACATCGTCCCGGCTGGCCAGAGAAGTCATGTCATTCTGGAAGGCCCCCACATCCACCTTACAGCTCTGTCCGCCCAGCATATCGATGATGGCGGTTTTGGAACCCGCAAAGTCCATGTCAATGTAGATCCGCAGCAGTTCATAGCTTTCTGTCTGCGTCCAGTAATCGTCAATCCGATTGTTTTGAACCGCTTTTATGATAGAGTCCGGATTATAGATATGGCCTGCATTGCCGAAGCGGTATCCGTCATACCACCTGCGGGCTTCTTCAAAATCAAGGCCATTCCCATCACACAGTCCTCTGACTTCCTCCTCCATGAAGCCAACATAGTCTGCCAGCGGCCCGGGCTGCAGCATCGTATATTCATAGAAATCCGTCAGGGCCGACTGTGTGCCATATTTTTTAATCGGCAGAATCCCCGTCATATATGCGCCCACGATGAAGCGAGAGACCTGCAGGCCTTTGAACAGTCCCCGCAACATCTGGATATAGGCCTTCTGCAGCCCCGTGTCCTCTTTTGCCTCCCGGAACAGCGCGTCCCATTCATCGATGATGACGAAGAACTTCCGTTCCGTTTTCAGGCTGATCTGGGACAATGCCTTGGGCAGGGACTTCGTACCGGCCTTTACGCAGCCCGGAAAGCTCTCCTCCAGCTCCTCTATGACTTCCCTCTGGATATCCGCGACAATCTCCCGGGCATCTGCCGCATTTGAAAGGAACCATGCGATGTCCAGAGACAGTACATCGTATCGGTTCAGGTGCGCTTCAAAACCAGGAGAACTCGTTATTTTAAGTCCTTTGAACAGCGCTCCGGAATCCGCCCCTTTGGAATAATAGGCTTCCAGCATCTTGGCAGCGCTGGTCTTGCCGAATCTCCTGGGGCGGCTGACACAGATTAATTTCCTGTCGGTTCCGAGCACCTGATTGGTATAGGCAATCAGCTCTGTCTTGTCCACGTAGAGACCTGTCTTCCGCAGCGATTCAAAGCCATCGGCAGGAGGGTTTAGGTAGAATCCCATCGTTTCACATCCATTCCGGAACGATATATTTCCGCAGGGTAGTTAGCTTGCGGAAGTAAAAAACTTGGGCCGGTTCCAGGGTCCAAGGAAATAGTAACATATTTTGAGGGGTGGTTCAACTGTTTGTGCCTGTGCTCTTTCCAAAGTTGGTTGGTCATATTGCATATTGGTATCTATAGAATCATCGTCCTACTGCCCCCTCGCGCAAGGTCGCGGCCATGCGTTACACTCGTCTCCGCCTCCATGGATTTCTGTAGGATATCCCTGAAAGCATCCTTCAGGAAAATAACTCCTTTTCGATAAGAATTTCCATATCTCGCTTCTTACCAAAAAGGAGTAATTTTGACATTGGTACCAGTTATATTACACTACCGCCTCACTATCAATGCTATGAATTCTATCAGTATTTTCACTGAGTGCTCAAAATGCGTGTTTTTCAAGTTTTTTCTCATCTTGTCATGGCGGCATTGAGCGTCACTTTTTTCAGGAAGTTCACAATTAATGTAATAATCAAAGGAACGCCAATACCAATTATCATAAACACAGTTCTTCCATAGCCAATGCTATCCTTCCAATGATTCAATGGAATATGCATAAACATAATGGGAACTGTCGTTCGACCGCAACGAATAAAGAAACGCTTCAACAAATCTAGCCATTTCACCTTTTCTATCCAATGAACAGACCTTGCAATGACAACGCCAAATGCGCATGGAATTAGTATCGCTTATACAAGCCCCTTGTAATACACAAGCTTCATATCAAAATAGTAGAGCCTATTCCCATCTCTGTAAATAAACCAACAGAACAATGTTAGTCCCACGGCTATGAGTCCCGCCATAGCATCATATTTCTTTGAATCGGATTCCAGCAGTTCCTTTATCTCATCTTTATAAAAGAACCCAATTCCGACATAGACAAGGGCCATTAATGATACATCCAAATTCCACGGAATGCACGGAGACTGTAGGAAATGAATCTTATCAATAAAATGCGCTTCAATTACTGCTATATACCCCCACTAAAATTAAGCATTTTGCAGTTCTATCTGAAAAATGCTTAATAAGAGCTGAAAGCAAAAAAAGGCTAAAGATGAAACAGGTAATGTACCAATAAACGCCTCCTAGCGCACGTCCTCCGTAAACTAAACATTTAAAAGTGCTTGATAAATCACAATTCTGAATCAAAAACGAATCAATTAGTAAATAACATATATATGGAACAAGAAGTGCTTTTGTTTTATTACGCAAGTATTCTTTTAATTCTAATTTCTCTATATGAAGAAGCAAACCTGAAACAATAAAAAATAAAGGCATATGAAAAAGATAGACTATATCGTGAATAGTATCTGTTTTACTATGTCCAAGCACAACAAAGCAAATTAGTACGCCTCTCATAAAATCATATATATCTACTCTGCTATTTGTCATTTCTATTTTCTTCATTATTCTAGCGTTCCATTCTATATTAGTCTGAATTTCTTTAACAGGATATCCTGCTATTAATTTCTACAAAGTCAATACCTAACATAAAAAAATAATTGCTATTACATGAAAAATCATTCCCAAATCTCAACAGCCCAGAATCTACTCTAATTGATGTCTCATGCTCTTATTTATGGTTATTTACAATATTTAAAACCATGTCCTGTATATATTTTAATATAAAGAGTATGGTGTCTTTATACAGCAAAATTAGTACAGTAACGCAGACAAAATATCCTACTATTGACCTTGTATTGAACTTCACAAAAGTATTATAGAATGCATACAACACCGCTACAATTGTAAGCAAATAGAACCTTTTTAGTTTAAAGTCTACATAATAATATTTGTTTGATAGTACTGTTCTCAATGTAAAAAACACGATATAGGATAGTCCTGTTGAAATAGCAGCTCCCTGACATCCAAATTTAGGCACCAATATAATATTTCCAATTACATTTGTCATGCATGCACCAATAGAAACCACCACTTGCATTTTACTCTTTTTCATGAACACTAATCCATTTACAGTAGTCTCTGAAATCGTATACATAATTGGATTAAAAATTAAAAACGGCAAGATATATGCCGCATCACGATATTTTTCTCCAAGAAGAGTTGCAAAAATATCTTTTAAAAAAATGAGTGATAAACCCACAAAAAACATAATTACAGTAATTATTTGATTGCCACTTTGATAGAAAAAGACATCAGTTTTATCCTTGGTATAATGCTCTACAGCCATAGGTGCCCATAATGTATTAAATGTATTTTGGATAATTGCAAAAATATTTACCAGTGTCATCGTAGAAGCATAAATTCCTACTTGTTCATATGAGCAATAATAATTTAAAGATATTTTGTCAATATACTGAAACAATGTAGTAAGCCCCATCGTAAAGACATATGGATATGCATACTGTATCAGTTCTCTCTGAGTGACACTACAATCTCCACTTTGAATTTTAAGTGGATTCCATAATTTGTGTTCAGCCCAGATGCTAATAAAAAGACACACTACTGCTCCCACCGCCGTAGCAATTTCAAGCGATAAGGAATCTGAAATCACCCCTACATGAATCAATCCCAATGCAAGAATTACATATACACTCTTTTGGATAATTCCCAGCAAAGAATACAACTTACTTTTATATTGTAAACGAATCAGCAACTGCGAAAAACGATAAATAATTTGTACCAATGTATATACACACAACAACGACAAAACTGAGAATCCAAGCTCAAATATAAAAACACCTAGCTTGGCTAATGCTAGAACAATGATCGTGACAATTACAGTTCCAATCATAGGTATCTTCAAGCACTTATACATTAATGCGCGCTGAGAAGATTCCATTTTGGTTTCATAAAAATATCTAACCAATGCTTGATCCAATCCAATACACAATACCATAAGGGCAATATTAGAGTACATTGTAAAAATAGAATACTGACCATAATCCACTGGACTTACGATTCTTGTAATTATTGGTGTGGTCAGAAATCCAATAAACATACTAATAAAAGTACCACTTCCTATAATAAAAAAGTGTTTTAAAAAATTATTTTTCACTCTTCTCACCTAGCATCAAAAGAATGTCCAAATAGAATGTTAAAGCATCCCTATGTATATGCAACAATTCCTTCTTCGCGTTCATCCTCACTCATTTTCTCCTATTAGTTTATTCCCTGACCATCCCAAATACCCTAATGTATCCTTGATAATTTTATCGTTTATATCTTCCGCGACATTAGAATTGCTTAAAGCAATCAAATCAGCTGATGGCTCTTCGTAAGTTCTTTTCCACATATGCCCTTTCGCCATTTTCACTGGGGTATGGTTCATGATTTCTGCTACCTTCAACCATATATCATCGGCTGGTAAAGCTAGATTTTTAATCAAATCGACATTAAACATTTCTTGCGCAAGTGATTTCGGCGGGTAAAGCACTCCCCCACATCCTGTTGCCAAATATGTATATGAAGGTTTGCTTTCTGATGCGTCAACCTCCCATTTCCATTTTCGATATGGCATCGTGTTTCCCATATCATCAAGCAAAATTTCGTGGACGCGGCTTGCAATAACTGCATTAGGATACTTTTCATGCATCCTAACCAAATTCTCTATCAAATCCGATGGATATAGCATATCATCATCAATAGTAACAATTAGTGATTCAGGATATTCCTGAACTGCATAATAGTATTTTTTATGAGATCGGAGATTTTCTTTCTTTACCGCAATTTCTAAGCCGTACTTTTTTATTTCTGTCAATGTAGTTGGCAAATCCTCTACTGAAACGTCCGAGTCCAAGTATAAAATAACTTTATCAGGCTTATATGTTTGGTTGAAAATGCTTCTTATAGTCATATGAACATGGTTCAATCGTTCTCCATAAGAAGTCAATGAAACTACGATTTCTTCTTTTCTCTCATTCGTATTCAGCCCATATTCCAGTTTCTCATTCATAGTCTGTCTGGCGGCCCGATTATACTTGCAATTTCTTATGGATTTTTCTACACTCCGTTTTCCTTTTTTTAACATTGTAACAATTCTACTCATTATTATTCACCTACTCAATTTTACAATCTCTTATTAATCAACCTTAACCATATTCGGTTTATCATTCCAAAAACATTGGTGATTCCCGACTTCAGTCTTTGCGAAATAAGGAATATGTCATTATAAACAGCGACGCTGGCATATAATACTTGACGAACATGGAAATCCGTGAACCCATGCTATTTTCTCTCTTTAATTCAAAATGTGTGAACTGATCCTTTTTCATATATTCTCTATACTGCTTCGTATATTTATGTTCACAATTTTCAAACCACGGTCGATAAATAGATACACCAGCAAAATGAACAACAATAGGTTTCTTTCGTGCCTCCTTGATTTCACCCTGTGAATAGAATGAGCCAATTTTGCACAAACGAATAATTTGACTTGACGAAAACTTAAATAATTCCGGTGTAACATTATATTGTGGTTTTAGAATATAAGCTTTTCCTTCCAATGTTCCATTTAATACTCTCTGATTCCTAAACATTCCCTTACTATTGTGTGCCTGTTTAAACTCCTTAAAATTCTCATAAAGATTATAGTCCCTCCAATATTTTAGATTCATCAGTAAAACACCTGAATTAAAATACTTATTTATGTCCTGCATGTCGGACTCATCTCTTGCCTTTTTACGGCATGTGTCAAGTACTGCTGCAACTGCATATTTACTTATATCTAAGTTAACCAATTCGCCCAAATTACCATTGATTATTAAATCGCAATCTAGATATAAGACTCTTTCTTCTTTCAGAATCCTATCAGCAAGGAGGCGAACATATCTACTATCTTCATTACTCTCCCAAAACCTATAATTATTACATATTGATGCACTATCAATAAAGAATATACTTCTATTATACTTTTTTGAAATTCTTTCCAAATTATGCTTTGTATTGTCTTTAACATTATGAATAAGACAATACACTACGACATCATCAATCTCTTTATTATTCTCATAAAGAGATACTATGGACACTGCCATTATTCTTGCATAGTTTTCATCACAACTATACAAAACGGCTAATCTACTCATTTAATATTCTCCTCAATCAATAATAACATTCTCTAGATTCTTTAGAACTTAGATATAAGAACAAAACATTAATCCACATCCAATAGAAGCAATTATCCAAACCAAGAATCGCAATCAATTGCACAATTGCCGCAGATATAATTGCAATACTCAAAGCAATATACAAGTAGCGTATATCAACATCCTCGAGAAATCCTGTTTTGTTACCCTTGCGCACCCCATGTATACCAAACCCCAGAAAGGGAACAAGGCCGACCGCAAGGATGCCGAAGAATCTGTGGCTTCTCATGTACGACATGGTAAGACCAAGCTTCATCCCTTCCTGCGAAATCTGCCAGCTCTGCGACATGGTACCTTACTGCTCCAAGTTCACCAACATGCTTGTCGGGGAAAAGAACCTTACGCAAACTGCCTGACTGTCTCCAACCTGAAGCTTGACGCCTAATGCCCTCACCAGATTCAAAAAGCACATTAGTTTAGACTATACTTTACTCACCGGATATTTTGTTGAGGATATTGCAAAGTAATGTAACGCAAAAACATTCAGCCACATCCAGAATGTACATATGTCTAAATCAGGGACCGCTATTATTTGCGTAAATATAGCAGATAGAACTGCCAAACCAGCCATAAAGGTATATGTTATTTTTTTATAGTTTTTAATTAGCAAAACAAAAGATATGACTAGAAGTATATATAGAGAACAGCCTATTATCCCTGTTTCTGCGAGCATAGTCTCAATAATCGAACTTCCTCTAGCTGTTTTATATCCATTCCCAATAATGGGAGATCTTTTAAACATTTCCATAGCGCGCATAATATGAGGATTTCTTCCCGCATATGATTGACCACTGAATTTTTTAAAAATTACAGAGTTCATAACATTTGGAAAAGCCAGCATCATAACAGCAAATCCTGCCAGCGCCATAAGCAACAAATTGAATTTAAATTTCATTTCTATAGAGAAAATAAAATAAACAATTCCCATAAGAGCAAAGACTCCATATGCTGTTGAAGAAAATGTTAGTAATATCTGAAAAAAAATTACAACCAATAAAAAATAATTTTTTTTACGATGCTCTTTATTAGCTAAAAAATAAAAGAACGATCCATCCAGAAAACCTGAGTAATAGGACGGCTCCATATATGTTGAAGTAAACCTAAACCAATTATCTGTATTATAATAAACAACCTGTTTATTTGAATCATTGTACAATAATGTTCCTACAATAGACAGTCTTGGCAAAATACCAGAAGTAATTCCAAATTGAATAAATCCAATAATCAACAATGTTATTGTCAATTTTCTTACAAAAAAATAAATTTCTTCGTTCGTAAGTTTTTCTCCCAGTTCAAACATAAAGTAAAAGCAAATAATATATATTCCGAGTTGAACAAGTTTTATAATGCAGTCGTTTAATGCACTATTTTTTATGCTTGTAAATAGCAAATAAATATACAGCGTTAATATTATTGACGAAATGGTAGAAATAGATTTTTTCCACAATCTTATTCTCCCCTTATTATTAATAACCATTTTAACACAAAAAACTATAGAAGTAATAATCTGTGGTCCCACTCCTACTGAGCCAATCACAAAAACATTAGAACACTGCAATGTTGCCGAAATAATCGTTAAAAAAGCGATATCTTTTTTTCTACGAAAACAGTATACTAATATAAAAATCCATAGTATCCCAAATATTGTCATCTTTTTCCTTTCTAATATCTTGAAATGCAAAGAAATTTATATTCCATAGATTTTCAATGTTTTTCTAGCCATTTCTTCATTTGAAAATTGGTCAAGATTTTCAATCTTTATTTTTTTATTACACAAAACAGTAATTTTTTCTGATATTGGGTTACTGGAAGAATAGTTGAACAAGTATTCTTTAGCGTTAACACTTGTTAAAATGTATCTATAACTATCAATATCGTTTGCAATAATTGGTTTGTTGGAAGCCAAACACTCAACTAATGTCATTCCAAATCCTTCATGGAGAGACGGCATAAGTATGATATCTGACTCTATAATCTTCTCCCTGATTTCGTTATTTGAAAGTTGACCGCAAAATATAATGTTTCCGCTCATTTTTTTCTCTTTAATTAGAGCTTTAAGTTTGTTTAGATACTCTTTGTCTTCACATTTTCCAATTATGTAAAATCTGTAATCACTTTTATAATCTGATAGTTTTTCCAAGCATTGATATATTCCTTTGTTCTCTGATATACGTCCGAAATACACAAATGTATTATTAAAACTTTTCTTTTTTTCAATTCCAGAAAACTTTTTCAAATCGACACCATTCAAAATTACGCAAGTATTCTTCACGCCAAATGACTCTGCAATTTCCTGATCCTGTGGAGATACATTGATTATTCCATCATAATATGGCGCATATTTAGCAATGATTTGCTTAAAATACAAATCTTTGACAAACTTATGCCTATTAGTATGGTAGAACCATCCATGTGATGTTGCAATCAATCTATATCCATATTTTCTCTTCAATTTTGCAAAGAAAGAGAATAAAAACTTACTCATATTTACATGCACAACATCTGCGTCTTTTACTTCGTCAATTATTGTGCTTTTGTACTTGCTATTCTTCAGAACAAAGAAATTACATATCTCATAAGCCGGAATTCTAATAATCTTTTCGCCATCTATTATTTCTTGTGTACATCTTTTCACATTTGTGTCGGCTGCAATAACAGAAACTTCAAATCCTTTTTTCAGCATATACTGCGCCAATTCATGAATACATATTTCTATTCCACCTATATGAGGCAAATAAACTGTTGTTGTAAACACAATCTTCATTATTTTAAATCTCCTGCCCCTTTCCGTCTCTACCTGGTTCGCCAAATACTCCTGCTTCGATGTCTGCCTGGAGTCCACCGGCAGATACCACGCCATGGCCACCAAAAGGCTGTCATTGCTGTCTGCAAGATGCTCCTGACTGCTAACCGGAACATGTTGAGCAAGCTTAACAGCGTTTTTTAGAACACAGACCTGTCAATGGTAAAAAGGTATTGACTAAATCCCAGGCTCTTGAGCTTCTTAGGCTAAGCGATTATACCATAGCTGACGATATAGCTGCCACTGCCTGATTTCCTTCTACATATAGCTTATTGGGGGCCGTCTAGAGATGGCTTATTTACTATACGATTTTTTGCTGCTATCCTCCACGTTTAAGTTTCAAACTTTCACTTCACTTTAAAGCGTCTCTAAGCTTAATTTCCTCGCATCGTAAACCACAAGATTCTTAAGCTTTTAATGCTCCCTCCCCTTTATATCTTATTCCCATCACCTTACATTCATATATCTTAGCATCCACTAAATAGCGGTACCAGTATGCCTGCAAAAAGGCATATATTTTCCCTTCTCTTCCATCTAAAAACCCTCTAAGTATATAGTATCTATACAAATAATAAACATGTGCCCTCATACCCAGTGGGAGTCTATAATATATGTTCATTTTAATCCATGTTTTGAAATCTATTTGTTTTTTCTGTTTGTATTGCTCTGTATGCTCAAAATAGTCAACGGTCTCTCGGGAAGAATACCAGTTGTGCTTAGCTACAAAATGCTCCAGACTTTTGAAGTCAAAATGCAAGGAATCATTTTTCATTTCAATAACATTTCCTGATGAAAGGATTATATGCTCATCCATTTTTCGATTTTCTATTGTTCCCAGCTTAGTCTTGTAGCAATTCATTTTTTTCCATGGATAAACCCCACCATGTCGCAAATCCTTTCCAAGGAAATTCTTTTTGAATCTCAAGACAATCCCCGAAACATCGTTATCCATATTGTCATCACAGAGCTTTTCAAGTTCTGCAGCAGAATCCGGTGTCAAGCGTTCGTCTGCATCAATGCGAAGCGTCCACATTGTATCAATATTCGAAATTTCTATACCATACATGAATTGTTTGGCATAATTTTCAAAAGGATGCTGATAGACTTCTGCACTATAGCCTTTTACAATCTCTACCGTCCTATCTGTGCTATAGCTGTCTATAACAACAATACGTTTTACCGTTTTAATCACAGACTCAATACAATCTGCTATATTTATCTCTTCGTTTTTTGTCAAAATGATTGCCGTTATGTCTGCAGCCATCTTCATTCACCTGTTCAAACTCTCAATAAACTTATCTATCTCAAAATTAAACATCATCAAATCTTAGTCATTTAAAATGTATTATCTACTATCCTTTACAGCATTTTTATAGCCCTTATATACTTTTCAATGCTCATATCTTTTGTAAGGTTTTTCTCCAAATATTTTCTACCCAAAGCTCCCATCTCGCTGATTTCATTTGAGTTCACGATATACCATCGCAAAATGCCCTCAATATTTGTATAGTCTCCAGGTTCGCAGCATTTTCCGCATCCAATTTCATCAATAAGACAACGAATTTCGCTTCCTTTCTCCAAAACACCGATTATTGGCTTTGCAACTGCCATAATACCATATGCTTTAGATGGGCAACTGACGCCTTTAATCCCTATTGCGTTGATACACAAATGGACATCTGCTGCATTCAAGGAATATATAAGTTCTTCCTTATCCTGATATGGGATGAACACTATATTCTCAAAATGATGGCGTACACTATAATCCTTTAGTCTATCCTTTACAGCCCCTTCACCGACAAAAACAAATACAACCTCTTTCCCATCGGCTGCCTTCCATCCTTCCTCATAAATTCCGTCAATCGTATGTCCCTTTCGGAACCGCTTCATGACCCTTATCAGTCCCTCTAAGTCATAGTAAAGGCCTAAATTCCCCGAATACATTACTATAAATTTCTCTTCAATCCCATATTTCTTTTTGAAGGCTACTATTTTCTCGTTCTTATCCTCCAATGGATATATCTGTTTTTCATTAATCCAATTGTTGATTACCGTGCACTTTGGGACATTTACATTCTTGAACCTGCTTTCCAAAGTTTCTGCAAGATCCCGTCCTACCGTAATCACAAGATTGCTTTTACGACAGCTGAGCTTATCAAACCACATCATCAGCCCATTGATGAATCGGCTCTCCTCATATTTCACAGCCATTATCTGCTCTGGGTTGAAATCCTGAATATTATATATGAATTTGGCATGCTTCTTCCACTTTCCATATACTCCAAGAAGACCTCCTAAAATGGGTGGTTGTGATATTGAAAATACATAGTCCTGTTTTCCCACAATTTTGGTCGCCTTCATTGCGCCAACAGAATAGGCAACAATGTTCTTCACCCTGCTGACCTTACTCTCTTTACTAAACGCAGGAACCCTCAGTCTTATGACTTTAATTCCATCAAGATTCTCATAAAAAAATTTCTGTGTCTGATATTCAGGTGCAACAATCCCGTTATAGGACGGGACTACGCAAATCACAGTAACATTGAAGCTATCTCTTATCCCTTCAGCTAGTTCCTGAAGAATCTGCCCTGTTGATGCCGGGTCTGGACTATAGTAATGGGCATAAATCAAAAGATTCTTTTTTTCATCCTTATCCGTCATCAAACCCCCCCATTGGCACTACAGCTATATTTATTATGTAAATGAGCCATTTCGAGCAGTCATACGGCAATAAGTGCCTATTTCCTGTTACAACATAAACTTATCCGCGTAGTAGCGGCTTATTCATTCCTCAGACACGGCGCATAAATCCCCCACCCCTTACAATACACCAGCTCCCCAGTCCCCTTCCCCACATATCGCACCGTCCCCGGACACCTCTCCCGGCATTCCCGGTAGAACCTCTCCGGCAGCTTCACATAACTCTGCAACTGCTCCAGCACATACCCGCACTTCTGATAAAGGAACCCCTTCCCATACCTCTCCAGGCACTTGAGCAGCCTGTCCG
>OFGG01000620.1_pt1 | contig 28703 bp, 25 predicted proteins | sample 1521701 | NCBI WGS metagenome assembly OFGG01 (sample SAMEA3504081, study PRJEB24116) | mouse gut metagenome | biome: mouse gut; feature: mouse-associated habitat; material: faeces | place: Denmark | collected 2011
CTGCCAGTATGATTACTTTCATTTAATGTCTCCTTTCTCCCTGTTTTCGTCAGCCAGAACCCTTATTCTATATTTCAGGACCGCGGCATGCATCATCAAAACAATGCCCTCACCCGCTGTATATCTGACACCGCATAAGGTTTCTCACGTTCCGGGTGCCACATAGTGGCCACAATCTGTCTTTCTCGGCAGCAGACTGCTTCAATTACGCCATCCACAGCCCGGGCCAGTACCTCTAAGGGGGCTTTTACCTGGAAGCACCCCTGATTATGATAACTGTTTACTTCCAGTGTCCCCGACACCCCTGAAACGGTATGACGGACAGCCACATGCCCTTTCACATCCTTAAGCTCACATCCGAAATAGTCCAGTATGGACTGCATGCCCCGGCAGAACCCATATACCGGAATCGCGTCACGCTCTGCTATTTCAAGCAATACCCGGTCTGTTCTGTCACGTTCCGGTGCATTCCCACCATATTTTACCAGTGAATTACCTCCTGTCAGAAGAATTCCGGCCGGCCGGATGGCTGCAGCAAATTCCCCGGGGTTTTTAAGCATACTGGGAACCGGAACCGGCAGATATCCACACTCCTCCAGGAACATTGGAATATTCTGGTCTGCGCAGTCCCTTCGCTCCCCATAGCTTTCCACGATTTCCACTCTCTGCGTATACAGTATCGTCTTCATTTTCTGCCGCCTTATGCTTTTACCTGCGCCATCCAGATCCTCGTTGTATAAGGCACCCTGATTATTTTTTCTCCTTTCGCTTCAACAATCTTTTGAATTTCAGTGTTAATCAGATCAAATCTGTCCCTCGACTGGCGCTGGAGAGTACCGTGTGATTTCCATCCTTCTATAAAATCTTCCGTGGGAATGTCATGCAGAACCGTTCCCTCCACATATACAACTTCCCTGAACAATCCGCTTTTGTTAATTACCTCCGTCTGGTCCTCCCGTCTGGTCCCATAACTGTACCCTTCGATCTGAGCCTTTAAGACGTCTTCAATCTCTTTCTGGAGCGGATCATTCAGATCGCGATGATTCCACATACACGCAAACCACCCGCCGCTTTTGAGAATTCTTCCTGATTCCTGAAGCGCTTCCTGCCGGTCACACACATTAAAAGAAGAGCCAAACGTGACAAGATCAAATTTCCCCGATTCCATTCCCGTGTGTTCTCCGACTCCCTCAAACCACTGCACATTCTGATAATCTGCAGTTCTTTTGATTCCATTCTCCCGCATCGCATCATTCGGCTCAACAGCGCAGACATTCAGGCCATACTCCGCCAGCCTTAAAGTCAGATGTGCCGCCCCTGCACCGACATCGCAGGCTGCGTCCCCGCTTTTTACTCCCGCTGTCGCAAGCATTTTATCAATCGCACTCTGAGCATAATCCGGTCTTTTCAGATATGCCTGTGCCAGTTCCGTGTAATCCCATTCTGTTTTCATAATATTAATCCCTTTCTTTTCTTTTATTTTAAAACTCTGATCAGTTTTCCTGATGCATCAATCTCCAGCATCCGTGCCTGCTTATAGGCCGCGAATGCCTTCGTCCCAACTCCCACAGCCGCAGGAACGGACAGTTCTCCCGCACGGATTGCCATATGTGAATTGGCACCGCCATACATTGTAATAAACCCGCTTATCCCGTGTGAAAATATCCAGTCATATCCCGGATCCGCACTCGGTATCAGCAGAATCTTACCTTTCAGATCCTCCCGGCGCAGTTCTCCCTCCATAAGGCAGACTTTACCGGATACACGGCCGGATGTGATAAAATTAGGTTCAGAATCCGGATAAAAAAATCCCATTACCTCCTCCGGCCGGATAATAAGCGGCGGCAATGTAAGAGTCTTCGTAATCTCATAAGACTCTTTTCCCCGCTTTACAGACTCCTCAAGGCATGTCCTCCTCTCTTTCGTGGAGACATACATTGCTCTGATGTCCTGAACATTGACATACGCGCAGTCTTCCACCGGTATCCCTTCCCGCCTGCCAAGTTCCGCAATCATCTGAAGCGCCTTGCTTAAATTTCTTGTAAATGCAAATTTTCCATATTCGCGCCCTTCAATTACTGTCCGTATAAATTCCAGCAGCTCCAGTATATCATTGGTAAGCCTGTTCTCATCCAGTTTTTGTTTCAGCTGCTTTAGCTGTGACAGAGACAGCCGGAATGTCTCCTTTTCCCCGGACGCATCCGGATCTGTCTGCATATTCCAGTCAAAATACAATTCCGGAGCCTCGTCATACCGAAGTGAACTGATGTCATACGTTCCCGGACGCAGATGGCCATACTTATCCAGAAACGCCTTCGCGGACATCTCCCTGAAATCCGCATTCATACCGGAGCTCACTGTACTGACTCCGTTCATAAACGCTTCATAATCTTTTTTCGTCAGAATCCCGCAGGTGACAAGTGACTGAAGAATCTGGACCGCAATAAATGCCGCTCTGGCCAGTCCCGCAAACGGCAGTGTCCCGTATCTCTTGCAGTCCTCGATCAGCCAGTATATCTTTTCTGTATCTTCCATGTCTGCCGCCATTATCTGAGCATAGCGCTCATTCAGCAGTTTTATTTTCTCATAATCCTTACGCCATAAGCCATCTTTATGATCGATGATATGATTTGTCACACTTCGCAGTGAATCCGTAATCTGCCGGATCTCCTCCTGCGAGAACCCGTATTTTTCCAGTATCTGTATTCTTTCCGGCAGATCCAGGGTATAACAGGAAAACACAATCTCAAATTCTGCCTTATCGTGCTTCTGAGGTTTTTCCTCCAGACGATCCAGGTAGTAATTGACAAGTTTATCACTGATTTCTTCAGCGAGCACTGCCGGAACAAATGAATTAAAACTTACCCGGATATCGATATAGGGCAGTCCCCCGAAATCCACCATAAGCGGAAAACTTCTCAAATTCCGGTATCCGTAATTGTCTCTCTGATAGGCCCAGATATTATCTGTGATTACCTCACGATACAGAGACATCGCCAACGGTTTTGGACGGATTCCTATCATCTCTGCCGGATTCCAGTCTGTCATTACCCCGTATATCGTCTTTCTTCCACACAGAAACGGTCTGGGTGACTGTGAACGGTGGATTCTGTCCTGAATTCGTTTCAGCTCACTCTCCTGTTTCCTCAGATCCACAGGACTCTCCCGCATACACAGCGTTCTCACCTGCAATATGTAAAGCTGTTTCTCCTCTGTGAGTGCAAATTCGACATCCAGATGATCCTTTGAAAAAAAATCTTCCAGCTCCCTGAGTGCGCGGCAGAGTCTTTTCATCTCCGCAGTACCACTCACGTTTTCGTTCCCTTTAAACTGGTAATAAAGATAATTCTCCGGGCCGTTTCCCGACGTAACAGCTGACGTCGAACCAGTGCTGTCATAATTTATCACATAATAATTACCCCCTGTGTTTGGGTCAATGGTAAATGCGACCCCGCACATCTTCACATTTTTAAGCATCGGCTGAACGAGAACCTGATTCTGTGGATTCATATCATCGTAAGAACGGAGAACTCTCTCAACCGCCTGCATAAACTCTGTTTTTCCTGATACATTCAGCACAGATTCATACTTCCCCGCTGATGACTCCGTCTGTGTATCCTCCGCCAGGGAGCTGCTCCGCACCACAACGGATTCCCTCCAGTCCTGAGCCTCATACTCCGCAAGAATACGGTTTTTGTCTGTATTCCAGTCCTGTACGGTAAAACACATCTGCGGTAAAATCAGAGCATACTTTAATTTTCCATATAGCATTTGTAGTGTTTCTGCTTTTGTCCCTAATTTATTCATAATGCCGCCCCTCATGTTCTGTACAATACAGCCATTTCCATAATAAAAATAGTTCATGAAGTTATTATCCCTCATGAACCCTGACATGACACCACATTTTCCCATATCCATACGTCCATGTATTTTAATCTATCATCCATGATAAAAGAAATAACTGTTATAGATATCGGCTTTTTTCCTCCTATCCATTAGTCCGAAGCAATTTCCACATCCTGTATCATCACCGGCTTCCCTGTCACCCTGCACAGCTCCACCAGCGAACTCTTGTCCCCATAATACGCATCCGAAATCGCAATCGCCCTGTCAACATCCGGAGAATCGTCAAAAATTCCCCAGTCCTCCATCTTATATGCCTCTACCAGCCCCTCATACTCCTCCAGAAGCTGCGGCCTTTCCGCTGCATAGGTCGACCCGCTCAATGGATGAGGCCGCCAGAGCAGAACAATTTCCTCCAGTTCCTTCATCAAAGCCAGAACAGAACGTATCTTTTCCAGCGTCTTCTCTTTTCCCTCCAGAAGCTTTGATACGCTCGTATTATAGAGAAGCACTTTCCGCTCACTTCCGTCTTCCCGCACAATCTTCCGCTTCCACTCTTCAGGGATTTCCACATTCTCCCTTGTTGTGCTCAGCACTTTATCAAATTTGGGCGAACCGAGCGCCAGGAATTTTTTCTCCGGATCCCCGAATTTTCCCCTGCAGTTATATTCCCTCTCAAATTTACGGAATTCCTTTATATAGATCTGTCTCGCCTTTTCTGACTGTACCACAACCCTGTCCGCATGAATCGTTCCCGGCATCACACAGAAATGTGCGGGTACATCACTGTCCATACACACAAAATAGGGTATGTATACCAGCATATCCGTATAATTCTTTAATTCCTTCGCATAAAATGACGGGTGAACAGTGGTCACACGGTTTGTGCCGTCGTAAGGGTTGTGAATGAAAATCATGTCGGGATGCCTCGCGGCGATATCGTATTCCTGCCAGTCTGTCACAGGGACATACTCCGGAAAATCCCCACCCTCATAATGCATCTCCCCCAGACTTCCGTCGGCGTTCCTGTCAAAATAAGGGACTGGTATCACATAACTGTCGCATTCCCCGTCCTGGTCTGCCGACATCCAGACACTTTCCAGACTGTCCCACATGGATGCCTTATAGGGAAGAAAGACAGCCTCCACGCGTTCCGGAATATCTTTGCGAATTCTTTCCTCCGCCTCACGTATAAAGAAGTCCAGACTGCTGCGCTGCCTCCCTCTGCTCTGCAGATCTGTGGTTTCCTGCATGTTCAGGCTGGCCTGATACAGAGCCTCACAGTATGCCTCGAGAATTTTCACGATCCGGGAAGCCGGCATGTGTTCCTTCCCCTCCAGGCCGTCCAGCTCGTTGCCTGTCCTGATCGCGAGCTCCTGGCATTGTGCAAGCTGACGCAGCAGGTCATCCCGCTTCCCTGCCGGCAATGATTTTTCAAACTCTTTATGCAGCTCATAGATCTCTTCCAGATTTTCCAGCAGAAGCTTCTTTTTGTATTTTCGCACGCTTACCCCTTCTTCCTGTTTTCCGCCTTTTTACGAACGATTTTCCTGCCCCGCTCCCTGCTCATTCCCGCCCCGGATCTCCCGGAGCCTGGCCTGCGCCTGCGGATAATTCTTACATTTCCGGTACCATTCCGCCGCCTTTTCTTTCTGTCCCAGACATTCATGGATAACGCCGATATTATAATAGGCCAGCCAGTCGTTGACGCCGATTGTCCTGCATTCTTTCTGGCATGAGGCTTTCTGAAACTCGTGCACTGCGTCGTCAAACCGCATATTGTTCATATAAATCAGACCCATCAGAAACTGAAAATCCGCGCTGCGTCCGAATTCCTCATAGATGTTTTCAAAGAACAGCGCTTCCTGCGCCCTCCCGCCGTTGATCAGCGCGTAGCCGTATGTCTCAACCATGTCGATGACATATTCCAGGCTGGGATTAAGTTCATAGGAAAGTCCCTGGGAAAAATAATCGCATGCCTTCCCGTAATCCTCCGACAGATAATAGCTTTTTCCCAGCTGATACAGTATATAGGGTATCAGCGCCTCCGCCTCTTCCTTCGCCTCCGTCATGGCATCGTCCGTCTGTCCGCGCTTTTGCAGCTCCAGAAGTTCCCGCTCCAGCAGCCGGATATTCCGCTGCGCCTTTGCCAGCTTCTCCTCCGGGCTTAAATCATATCCGGTATGATAAAGCACCACCGGCGTCTTAAAGGTCTGATACGGCGCGCCGTCCAGCGAGATCAGCTGCTCGTGAATTCTGCCGGCATAGTGAAACTGTCTGCGTGAAAATACGCGGTTAATCCATTCCTGATTTTCCCGCTTTCCGTCCTTCGCCGGAAATACGTTTCTCCGGCGGACGCGGCCGACCTGGTCCGGATGGAGCAGGATATGCTGCTCCAGAAGATCGGCGTCTGCCTTCTCTATTTTTTCCAGAAACTCATCGCTGTCCACGACCATCACCGCGTCATTCGACGCTTTGCTCACCGCGAAGTTCTTTGCCAGCGCAAAATCATCCTCCCATGGACACTCATACAGGCACTCCGTATATTTTGCCGCGATCTCGCGCGTCCGGTCGGTGGAACCTGTGTCCACGACCACAATCTCCCATCCATAGCCGCAGAGGGCCCTTAAACTATTCTCAATCGTTTTTTCTGCATTTTTTACAATCATACATACGGATAACATCGTCCGCCTCGCTTCCTGTCAGTTCCGTCCCGCTGAGCGCGCCGCTTCCTTGCACTGCGCATCCCTCCGGTGTGCCTGTCGAAATACAATTCACACATTCCGCGCATATTAAGAATCAGTGTTCCAGCATCTGTCTGATGCGCAGCTCAAAAGATGCTTCCGCTTTCACCTTTTCATATCCGTTCCGGGCAATCTGTCTGCGCTCTTCCTCATGCTCCAGATAATAGGAGATTTTATCCAGCAGTTCATCCTCGCTGGCAAATGTTTCCAGTTCTTTTCCGGGCTCAAAATACTCCGTGATCTCCGTCTGGTAATTGGTCAGGACAAATCCTCCGGCTCCGAGAATATCCCAGACGCGCAACGGCAGCCCGGTCCGGATCGGCTTTGATGTAAAATTCAGATTGATCCGCGATAAATGAAATATTCTGGGCATTTCCGTCGCAGTTTTCGCCAGCCCTCTCGCGTGCGCGGCCGGAAGGCCGGAAACATCGCTTCCCGTATACAGGTCCAGCGGAAAGCGCCGGGAGACTGCCGCCAGAAGCCGCAGCCGCTCCTGTTCCGTCACCTTGTTGCCGAGATACAGGTGCGCCATCGCGGCCTTTTCATTCTGATTCGAGCGTTCAGGAAAACGGTAAAACGGCACCCGCTGTTTAAAATCCCCCAAAAGACTCTCCGTGATGCATTCCTCAAGAAAATTGTACCCGTACACTTTAAGCTGCGCTTCAATAAGCCCGTCCAGATACCCTTTCAGATAACTGCCGTCATCCTTTAAGCGGTTGTAGGGACATTTTTCCGTGTAGAGAGAGCCGACGAACGACACATCCGCTGAATACCGTCTCCGGTCCTCCGGCGTGATCGAGCCTGTCACTTCATCCACGCGCACGGTATTCACGCCCAGCGGAAGATAAAAGATATGTTTTGGATTCTCCGGCACAAATTCCTCATACAATGCGTAGTCAAACATAAAAATCCGGTTCCAGCTGTTCCTGACAGAGTGAGAATAAAGCTCCATAACCGGGCTGTCCACGATCCAGCAGAAATAGGGAATATGAAAGATATTACAGACCTCGGATACCACCGGGAAAAAATTAATGCTGAATACCAGATCATAGCGTCCCTTTTTCAGGGCCCCGCTGACCAGGTTCAGACACTGTTTCGGGGAAATATCTTTGTTCGTCATCTCCTCCGTGATTTCGTCCGTCGTGTGCCCCAGTCTGGCAAAAGTGTCGATGATATCCGGCTCACAGATACTGTTGTAGCGGTACAGCAATATATTCATTCTCGATATCCTTTCATGATTTCCGGCAGCAGATTTTCTTCAGCTGTTCTGCCACATACACAATCTGCTCTTCCGTGATCTGTGAGCTGCACGGAAGATTCAGGATACAGCCGCTGTAATACGGAGCCCGCTCCATCTCATAAGCGATCGCTCCCCTGTACGGAAGCTGTTCATGAATCAGCCCCCAGACCGCCCTGGTCTGTATCCCTGCCTCCTGCATGGCGGTGATAATCTCCCGCAGGGACATCTGAATCCGGTCCATGGCCAGTTCCACGGCGTAAAACCACCTGTTGGAATATGTCCCCTCCCTGAACCCCAGCAGTCTTCCCAGCTCAAAATCTGCCAGCTGTTCCCGGTACACTGCATAATTGCGGTTCTTTCTGGTGACAAACTCCGGCAGTTCCTCCATCTGCGCGACTCCGAGCGCCGCCTGCAGATTGGTCATCCGGTAATTATACCCCGTTTCATTGTGAATATAAAACTGCGGGTCATCCTTCGCCTGCGTGGAGAGATACTGCATATGACATACTTCCTGTTCATCTCTCCCGGTCACCGCACCGCCGCCGCCCGTGGTGATAATCTTATTTCCGTTAAAAGAAAATGCGCCAAAATCCCCGATCGTGCCCGCGAATCTGCCCGCATAACGCCCCTGTGTATAGCACGTGCCCAGCGCCTCCGTGGCGTCCTCGATGACGCGCAGACCATATGCTTCCGCCACATCCATAATCGCTTCCATATCTGCGAAATTTCCAAACACATGGACCACAATCACCGCTTTCACCGTCTTCCCGCTGGCGGTATGAACCAGCCTGCCGTCCTCCAGGCTGCACTCCCGCTCACAGAACCCGCGCAGTTTCACGGGGTCCATACACAGACTTTCGTCGCAGTCCATAAATACCGGCTCCGCATACTGATAGCGGACCGGATTGACCGCCGCGATAAAAGTCAGCGTCGGCACAATCACCAGATCCCCCGGCTGCACTCCGCACTCCAGCAGCGCCAGGTGCAGGGCGGCCGTCCCGCTCTGACAGGCCGCGGCTTTTTTCACATTTAAGTACGCGGCCAGCTGCTCTTCCAGCCTGGTGATATACGCGCCGCCGGTCGATACCCAGCCCTGCGCAAGCGCGTCATTGACATATTTCTTTTCATTTCCCTCAAAACAGGGAACTGATAACGGTATATACTCTTTTTCGTTTCCCGGCATGAAAATTCTCCCGTCTTTCTCTCATATTTTCCTTTATAAACTCTCAGAAATCATGCTGATACACTATTTTTTCAATCGACAGTCTGAATCAGAGCCTCAGATATTCCCTGATCACAGTATACTGTTCTGACATGAGGTATTATACTCCCGTCCGGCAAAATCAGCAAGGACAACATAAACCTTTTCCCCGCTTACGATTTCCCGCCAGTCCGTATATAATATATTATATGAGGGCTTAAAAAAGTGTCGGGAGCCGGACGCGGAAAATTGAGAAATAATTGAGATTTATACGGGATAATATAATCTTATGAAAGGCGGGCAGAACATGAGCAGAAAATTAATGATTATTGATGATGAGCCGGGCATTGTCGCGGTAATACAAAGCTATTTTGAAGCGGAGGGATATCAGGTGATCACTGCCTGTAGCGGAAACGACGCAATGAGAAAAGTAATACAGGTCCCTGATATTATATTACTGGATATCAATATGCCGGATACAGACGGTCTTTCGGTCTGTCAGAAGATTCGTGAACACATTACCTGTCCGATCCTTTTTCTGACTGCCCGGATTGAGACCGCAGACAAAATCAAAGGCTTTTCCGCCGGTGCGGACGATTATATTGTAAAACCTTTTGATCTCGACGAACTGGGAGCGAGAGTATCCGCCCATTTAAGACGCGAAAACCGCAGACAGGAGCAATCTTTTCTGCGCTTTTCCGGCGATATGGTGATCAACTATACCAAAAGAGAACTAACGATCAGTCAGAACCGCATTGCCTTATCAAAAAAAGAGTTCGAAATTGTAGAATTACTATCCACCTACGCCGGACAGGTATTTGACAGGGAACGGATTTATGAAATAATATGGGGACTGGAGAGCGACGGAAACAGCGATACCATAATGGAGCATATCCGCAAAATCCGCCGGAAATTTGCAGAACATACTCTGCACAACTATATAGAAACTGTCTGGGGGGCAGGCTACAAATGGAACGGATAAAACAGATGAACTTAAAAAAAGCGTTATTTACCATCTCACTGATCAGTATTACAATTGCATCTGTTTTGTCACTTTTTATGATCTGGCTGTGCGCGGAACTTCGCTCACATATTTCCCCGGCAGGGATCTCCATTCGCATCGGTTTTCCGGATCCCTCCCCGATTACCCAGGCACAGGAGGCGTCTTCCCGGGCCGTCTTAATCTATGAGATGATTTCCATTGCCCAGCTTCTTATTCCGGTCCTGCTCTACATCCTTGCGCTGACCGCCACCGCTTCCGGCTTCTATCGTCTGAAATTAAAAGATCCTCTGGCCGTTCTCACGAGAGGAGCCGCCTGTATCATCGATAATAACCTCGATTTTTCAATTGAGAAAAAATCACAGGATGAACTGGGGCAGCTCTGCACCGCCTTTGAAACCATGCGCCGGGCTCTGCTGAATAATAACCGGGAGTTGTGGCGGCAGGCAGAGGAACGGAAAAGATTAAACGCCGCATTTTCGCATAATTTACGAAATCCCGTCACTGTCCTGAAAGGTTCTGTAAAATTAGCCCGAAAATGTGTTGAAAACAGTGCAGGAAACACGACGCAGCTCACTGACAATCTGTCGCGGATAGAAAGCTATACCGACAGAATTGAGCGGTATGTGGAAACAATGAGCAGCATTCAGAAATTAGAAGACATCACTATTCAGAGGGAACTCACCAGATGGGATCGTCTTACTTCCGAACTTAAAAATTTAATCTGTTTCGTTGACCCGGATCATCAGAAACAGATACAGTTTACTGCCGCCGGCTATTTTAACAATATTCTGATTGACAAATCTGTTCTGTTTCAGATTACCGAAAACCTCGTGTCAAACGCGCTTCGCTTTGCCGCCTCCGGCATCGATATTTTCTGCTGTATAACCGACGGTAAATTGTCGGTATCCGTGACAGACGACGGCTGCGGATTTCCGGACAAACTGATGAAAAACGGGATTCAGCCGTTTCAGAAAGGAAAGGAGGATCACCGGCATTTCGGAATGGGGCTGTATACCTGCCAGCTTCTCTGTAAAAAGCATGGCGGTGACATAACCCTGGAGAATCGCCCGGCAGGCGCGACGGTTACCGCTACTTTAACAATCGAACAGAATCTGAGGGATTTTTGAGATTTTCCCTATATACTCTCCTTATCATCAAACGATTGAGGAAAGAAGGGAGATTTTTATGCAGATTCAGGTAAACGAAATTTCAAAAGTCTATGGCGCAGGAGAAAATAAGGTTGTCGCGCTCAGTCATACGTCCATGGCAATATCCGACGGCGATTTTATTTCGATCATGGGACCGTCCGGAAGCGGAAAAAGCACTCTGCTTCACATCATAAGCGGCCTGGATAAACCTGCCTCCGGCAGCGTACTTTACGGCGACACAGATATTCACCACGGCCCGGATAAAAAGCTTTCGGCTTTTCGCCGCCGGAAAATCGGATTTATTTTCCAGCAGTTTAATCTGCTTCCGGTTTTAACCGCCCGCGAAAACATCATTATGCCGCTGCTTCTGGATAAAAAGCAGCTCGACGAAGCTTATCTACAGGAACTATCTTCTTTTCTGGGACTGGAAAACCGTCTGTCGCACCTGCCCTGCGAGCTCTCCGGCGGTCAGCAGCAGCGCGTGGCGATTGCGAGGGCGCTGATCGCAAAACCTGACATTATTTTTGCCGATGAGCCCACGGGAAATCTTGACAGCAAAAGCGGCGGCGAAGTAATGAAAATGCTCTGTGCTATCCGGAAAAAGACGAACAGGACGCTTGTCATAATTACTCATGACCCGCGCATTGCAGAAATGGCGGACCGCCGTTTTACAATTATTGACGGGGAACTTTCGGAGGTGGGTGTACAATGAAATCTTATTTATCTCTCTCCTTCAAAGAATTAAAGGCACAAAAAGTAATGGCGGTTCTCATTCTGACTGCCGTTATCCTCTCATGTATTATGACGACTGCGATCGGTCAGTCTCTCGGCATTCTGCAGACCATGAGAATAGAACAGGCTTCCTTATTAAACGGTGACCGTTATGCCACATTTCATCAGATCAGCGAAGCTCAAAGGCTGCAATTAGAAAACGATCCGCGCCTTTATGATGTGGGAAGTCTGATTAACGTCGGAATTACTGAACTCGGCAACAGCAGTCTTTCCCTGTTTATACGCGAATATTCAGGAAACGCTTTAGACGCATACCCCTCGGTCGGAAAAATAAAAGAGGGCAGATTGCCCGCTTTACCGTTCGAGATTGCAATACCTGAAAACGCTCTGCCGTATTTAGATAAACAACCCGGTATCGGCGATACCTTAACTTTGCGGGCACGCATATCCCGCATGGACGGAACATTGCCGGAATATTCCTACTCCGCCGGATATACAGTCTGCGGCATACTGGAAGGCAACTATATCGGTTATTCCACGGGAACCCTGGAGGCGGTTACAGGCGCCGGAACAGCGGCTCTGGTTCTGCCGGAAGAATATCTGCTCTATTCGACCGATGTTAAGACAAAGAATACTGCACAGTTTCAGGCCATTGTCGATGAGCTCGCAGACAGCCTCGATATCAAAGATTCCAGTATACAGTACAACTGGATTTTATTAGACGCACTGGGGATTTCTTATGATGAAGCGGACAGATCTGATACAAATACAGGTTTTTCTTTTATGACATTTGCGTGCATAATGACCGGCCTGCTTGTTCTTTTTGCCGCAGGCCTGGTGATCTATAATATTCTGAAGATAGCTGTGACAAAACGGATCAGGGGATATGGAACACTGCGGGCCATCGGAAGTGAGCGCGGACAGCTTTACCGCCTTGTTTCCCTGCAGCTGCTGATTTTGTGCGGCATCGGTATCCCCATCGGACTTATTGCCGGCGCATACTCCGCAAAGGGAATTTTAATAGCTGCCACAGGTATTCTCAACCCTGATTTATTTATGGCGGACAGTACGACAGAACTTAATCAGATGATTAACGCGACAGACGCTGATCATTTTCTTTTATACTTTGTAAGCGTTGCCGTAACTCTCATTTTTGCAATGTCAGCGGCATTTCCGGCAGCGCGGTATGCCTCCCGCGTTTCCCCTGCCGTCGCAATGTCGGGCCGGAATGTGAAAATAAAACGCCGCGGACGGCAGACAAAAGCGATCCGCAATTTTGAAGCCTGCTATGCGTGGCTGAATCTGAAACGAGGACGAAGCAGAACGGTTATCACAATTCTTTCACTGGTTATGAGTATTACGGTTTTTGTATCTTTGCAGAGTTTTACAGCACTTCTTGATACAGGAAAAAGCGTACAGGACATGACTTTGGGCGACTATGCGGTTACAAACGAGACCACGGGAATTTCCCCGGACAGCCTGTCCGAAATACGGGATCATGAACTGGTGGAAAATCTGGCAACGACAAAATTATCGGTCTACTCCCAGGACGGGAATGGAAATATTCCGGTTGAGCTTAATTTTACGCTTCAGGCAGCGGAAAATTTTCAAATTGCAGGCATAGACAATAACCGCCTGACTTCTTATGCAGACGGTCTGTCGGAACAGGATAAGACCGATTTGTTATCGGGCGCCGCATGCATTGTTAAAAATCCGGTTCCATTCGCTTTTGAGGGACAGACCTTTGAAAACACTGCCTTTGAATATAATGATACGATACTGGTCAACGGGCATAAGCTGCGTGTTGCCGGTATTGCCGATAATCCCATTACAATTAACAATGAAGGGTTTATAAACGGTGTACAGATCATCGTCAGCGATAAAATCTGTGACCTGCTGACAGGAAATAACGGTTATTCAGAAGTTTATCCAGCCTTAAAGCAGAATGCAGATAACCGTCAGTTTGAGACATGGCTGGATAACTGGTGTAAAGAAAACGCGGGCAGTCACTGGCTTTCCTACCTGCAGACCGCCGCGCAGCTGGAAGAAAGCTTCAGACAAATCAGTCTGCTGTGCCAGGGGCTTATCTTCTTTATCGGTCTTATCGGCATACTTAATATAGTGAATACTGTTTACAGTAATATCCACACCCGTATTGCTGAAATTGGTATGCAGCGTGCAATCGGAATGAGTACAGAGAGTCTCTATAAGACTTTTTTATGGGAGGGAGCTTACTATGGAATGATTGCGTCCGTAATCGGAAGTGTGCTGGGCTATATCTGCACCCTGTTTATAAACGCTGCTTCAACCGACTGTTTACAGTTCGTTGCCATTCCATACTCATCCATTATGGAGGCAGCACTGGTCTCCATTGCAGCCTGCCTGCTGGCGACGGCGGTTCCCTTGCGCCCGATTGCAAAAATGAATATCGTTGAATCGATTGAAGCAGCTGAATAATCATCAGGGAAAGCGGCGGCCATACCTGAATATACTCTGAATACAGGCGGCAGGGGCCGGTAAATAAGTTTATTATAATTACTATATATTATATATATCGGCCTTATATGCCCCCATGTGGCCGCGAATCCAGCGAATGGTCTCCGCAATCCCCTGCGCAAATGAATAGCGCGGCTCCCAGTCCGTCAGCTCCCGGATCTTTGCATTACTTCCAAGAAGCCGGTTCACCTCGCTCTTTTCCGGGCGCAGTCTCTGCTCATCGCAGACGATCGCGGCCTGCGGATTGATCTGGGCGATAATCTCTGCCGCGAGGTCGCCAATCGAAATCTCCTGCTGCGTCGCGATATTGATCTCCTCCCCGACCGTCCGGTCAGACTCCGCGATCGCGATAAATCCGGCAGCCGTGTCCTTTACATAATTAAAGTCCCGCGTGGGCGTCAGCGATCCCAGCTTAATCGTTTCATTTCCCGCCAGAAGCTGTGTGATAATCGTCGGTATCACCGCCCGCGCCGACTGTCTGGGGCCGTATGTATTAAACGGGCGCACAATCGATACCGGAAGCTGAAAACTCCGGTAAAAACTCTCCGCCAGACGGTCCGCGCCGATTTTTGTCGCCGAATACGGGGACTGTCCCTGAAACGGATGCGCTTCATCAATCGGGACATACTGCGCGGTCCCGTATACCTCCGAGGTGGAGGTGACCAGAACCCGCTCCGTGCCAAGATCCCGCGCCGCCTGGAGAACATTCAGCGTCCCCTTAATATTGGTATCCACATAGGAATCCGGCGAGTGGTAGCTGAACGGAATAGCGATCAGCGCTGCCAGGTGGAAAACCCCGTCCACCCCCTTCATCGCCCCGCGCACCCCGTTCGGATCCCTGATATCGCCTGTAAACACCTCAATCTGTTCCAGTTTTTCTTTCGGCAGCGTGTCCAGCCAGCCCCAGGTATTGAAAGAATTGTAAAAGGCAAACGCTTTTACCTCATACCCCTTTTCCAGCAGGCTTTCCGTCAGATGGCTCCCGATAAATCCGTCCGCCCCCGTTACCAGTACTTTTTTCATAGCGCTCTCCTTTCCTACGCATATCACTCTGATTTCAGATTCAGTTTTTCCTCCATCCGCCGCATTTCCTCAAATTCTCCCATATCCAGGAATGAATCCTCACTGATCGGATACATCCCCACCTGAACACCTTGTTCCATAAGTCTGTTTGCCAAATCTGTCATATGAAAAAATTTTCCTTTTGGTATCTCTAACAGACATTCTGGATTCACGATGTACATCCCGGTATTAATAAAATACGATAGCTTAGGCTTCTCCTCCATGCTCTCGATCGCTCCGTTTTCCCTGGAATGAATCACGCCGTAAGGCACCACAATATTCTTAAGAGCCGTCACAATCGTCAGCTCATTACCGGATTCCCTGTGATAGCGGTAGATATCCCCGTAATCGGCATGGATCAGAATGTCGCAGTTTGTGACAATATACGGCCCCCAAAGCTCCTCCCGGATCAGTCTGAGACTTCCGGCTGTCCCGAGCGGTTTGTCTTCTTCCACATAACGGATCGTATAATCAGCGGCCAGATCGGAAAAATAAGATCTGATCATACTCTTCCGGTAATTCACGGTGACATAAAAATCAGTGACCCCGAAGTCATAAAACCTGTTGATAATGCGCTCCATAATCGGAATATCGCCGATCGGGATCAGGGGCTTGGGGAGAATTTTGGTGTATGGATATAGTCTTGTCCCCTTTCCGCCGGCCATGATCACAACCGGAACCCCGGACAAAGCCTTCTTTCTCTCCGTGCACGCAGTCCTTTCCCCTCCGCCTTTGCGGAAAATAATGTCGGTAATTATATTTTCCGTGCTGATAACCGGCAGTGCTGTGAGCGAGTGCTTTCTCATATATTCGCCGGCACTCCCGATTTCCTTCTGATATATCGCCTTTGGACTGGGATTCATTATCTGTCTGACACTTCCCTGCAGTTCTCCTGTCCTGATCAGCCATCTGCGGATATCTCCGTCCGTGATCACCCCGATCAGTCTTCTCCCATCATTTTTTACAAAAAGAATTCCCTGCGCATTGCTGTCGATCTTCTGCATTGCCTCTACAACCGAACTTTCTGCGGAGATCAGAAACGGTATCAGCTGCTCCGTTTTCATCAGAAACCCTCCCTGTCTTCTTCCTGTATTCACACTTTATTCGATAGACTTTATCAGTTTAAAAGCTTCCGCATAGCGGACACCCGCCATGCCTCCCCTGACCGTTCCCAGTGCTTTTACTGCCTCCACACTTCTCGGAAACGGCGGATCGCAGATTTCCGTATCATAGATCAGGAGAGCATTTATCTTCTCCTCCATGCAGGAAGAAATATCAATCAGATAGTTTGGCACAAACATACCATCCGGCCTGCCAAAATCTGTTTCGGAGAGGATTTCCATTGTTGTTATTTTTCTGATATACGGATACCGGAATACTTTCGAGCAGGCCATGCAGCTTTCAAACACAATTCTGTGATCAGAGTGCGCGTCGTTTGCGTCGGGCAGAATAATCCAGTCCGGCTGTATTTCCCGGAAGCACCCGCCGATCCGGTCTATCAGCAGCCTTTTATCCATCTGCTCCAGCGTGCCGGGCTGAAACCGCAGATTATAAAATCCATCAAACTGATAGAACTGACAGATTCGTCGGATCTGTTCTCTTCTTTTTGAGACAAATGTATCGTCCCATCCCCGGCCTTTTTCCACATCCGTGACATTTATCCAGTATATTCTGTTTCCCTGCGCCTTATAGCGCAGCAAAGTTCCTCCCGCTCCCAGCGTTTCATCATCAGGATGCGGGGAAATTACAGCAATTTTCATTATTTCAGATCTCACAGATAATCCCCCTCATGTATCGTCACAGGATCACACTCCAGAATCCGGATCACATAATCTCCTGCTTTTACGTCTATGAAGCCATCCGGGCTGACTGAAAGCACCTTACCCGGCTCCGCATTCCGGAAGGCGTCTGAAATTACTTCTGCCGCGCGCCACACTTTTATTTTCCTGCCCTGACAGATAAAGTGAGCGCCCACATACGGCCTTGTCAGCCCTCTGACAAGGTTATAAATGTTTTTTGAAGACATTCTCCAGTCGATCTCCCCATCCTTTTCTGACCGTTTTCTCCACGTATTTCCCTCACCCGGCAGCTGTTTTCTGCGCACAACCGTATTTTTCTCAAATTGCTCCAGCAATTCAGTAATCTGCCCCTCCGCGGTTTCCATAATTTTATCGTAAAGTTTCTGCGCATCATCTTCATACGCAATTTTTACCGGCCTCTGCGAAATGATATCGCCGGTATCCGCCATGCTGTCAATCATAAAAAAAGTGGATGCCGTCTCTGTAAGTCCCAGAACAAGCGCCCATATAATTGGATGTCTCCCACGATTCCGTGGCAGTGCCGCCGGATGAAATCCTGCCACACCGCGGGGAATCCTGCTCAGAAAATCCTCTTTTATCAGCTGCGACCATCCAAAGCAGAAACCGATATCCGGCGCGCATTCCATCACAAACCGGATGCTGTCGTCATCGTTGATATTCCGGACACACAGATATCTGATCCCATGCTCCTCACACAGCGGAATCAGGCTTACAAAATCTGAATTATACGCCGACTCCTTTTTTGTGATAACTCCGGCAATCTCCGCTTTTCGTTCCAGGAGTTTCAGAAGCAGCCTGCGGGAAGAATTCACACATCCGATAAACAGGATTCTCATTTTTGCACCTCCAGATCATAGAATTTTTTCTTTTTCCCCCCATACCCGTCCAGAAACTTCTTTATTTCTTTTACTATTGTCTGCGCCACGTTTTTCCCTTCGTATGGATTCCCGTATTCTCTGCACTTCAGCCGGAATGCGGTGTCCGTCACCTTTGCAAATCCTGTTTCAATTTCCTGCGTGGAATACCCGCAATCGACAACCGTCTGCGCCCTGACCCTTCCCCGCTGCCTGTCTCCTATGTTCAGCGTCGGCACGTGAAAAGACGGGGCCTCGATTATTCCGCTGGACGAATTTCCCATCACAAACTCACAATGCTTTACCGCACTTAAATACCCCTTCTGTCCCATAGACACAAATGAATCTGCATTCTGACTGCATTTTACGTACTGTTCAATCAGTTCATTGATACTTCTGCCATCCGGATCCGCATTGGCCCCGGTAAAAATATAGTGATATTCCCTATGCTGACTGATCACTTTCAGCAGATTTTCAAACTGCCCTTTTGCCGTATGATTTTCAAGCGTCACAGGATGGTAAGTCACCATAACGTAAGGTTTTCCAAATACAGCGCCAAACGTATCGCAGAGCTCTTTTCTGTCATAGAGTTCCATGTTCTTAATATTTTCCACTCCGGGTGCACCTGCGCAGAATACCCGGTCCGGCTGCTCCCCCATCTGTATCACCCTGTCTGCATATGTTCTGGTGCTGGTAAAATGAAGTTCACTCATTTTTGTTATGGAATGGCGGATCGCATCGTCGATCAGCCCTTCCGTCAGCTCTCCTCCGTGAATATGTGCAATCGGAATACAGAAAATCATTGCCGCGACTGCGGCCATCTGTATCTCATACCGGTCGCCCAGAAGCACCAGAATATCCGGCTTCTGTGTAGAGAAGAGCTCCGCAAATCCCTTTAACTCCGTACCCATGGAAGCACATACACTGCCAGCGGTATCCGACGTCAGCTGCATATCTATTTTATGATCAATCCGGAATCCATCTTTAACAATTTCACGCCATGTACACCCATACTGCGCCGACAGGTGCATTCCCGTCACAATCAGGCATAATTCTGCTTCCGGATCATCACGGATTTCTTCCATAACCGGCCGGAGCAGCCCGTATTCAGCGCGCGTTCCCGTGACAACACCTATTTTTTTCATCTGTCTGTCTCCTCTTTACTTTGCACTGATTTGTCTGTAATAAAGATTTTATCTTATATTATTAAAAGATTATACTTAAAGACATCATTTCCATGAAAAAGAACTTATTAATCAGCTCAAAATTTATCTGAAAATATGGATAAGTACCTTATATTATGATAGAGTAAATTATAATCTTTAAAGATTTCTTTAATACCGATTCATGGAGGAAAAACAGAACGATGAAAATACTAATGGTAGTGTATGACAATGACTCTTATATTTCATGGTTTCCACAAGGCCTTGCATATCTCGCCTCAGCGGCGCGGAATGCGGGACATGAGGTCAGCGTTTACCAGCAGGATATTTATCACTGGCCGGACAGTCATCTGACAGACTATCTGGACTCGAACGCTTTTGATGTGGTTGAAGTGAGCACCATCGGAGGTTACTATCAATACCACAAGCTGCTGAGCCTGTCTGAGGCAATCAATGCCTCCCGCCGCCGGTCACATTTCCGGTACACCATCGGCGGACATGGGCCGGCCTCAGATCCCAGGTACTTTCTCAGCATAACAGGCGCAGATGTGGTGGGAATCGGCGAGGGCGAGATTACATTCGTTGAACTCATGGATGCTTTTGCGGGGAAGCGCTCTCTTGAGTCAGTCGATGGAATCGCTTTTTTTGATGCCGGCGGAAATTACGTGAGAACAAGAGCACGCGAATTAATAAAAAATATTGACGATATTGCCTGGCCGGCGTACGATCTGTTTGACATGACTCATTATTCCCTGCTCCGGCTCCCTAACATAAAAGGAAATGAGCGCTGTATCCCCATGCTCTCTGGGCGGGGCTGCATTTTTTCATGTAATTTCTGTTACCGGCTGGACAAAGGGTTCCGTCCCAGAAGTGCGCAGAGCATTATCGATGAAATACAGTTTCTGAAAAAGACTTACAACATCAGGTATATTGCTTTTTCCGATGAATTATTGATGAGCTCAAAAGAGCGCACACTGGAACTCTGCCGGGCATTTATCGAGGCGAGGCTGGACATTAAGTGGGACTGCAATGGACGACTTAATTTCGCAGACATGGATGTGCTGGAAAAAATGAAGGAAGCCGGCTGCGTATTTATAAATTATGGAATTGAGTCGCTGGATAACGACACACTGCGCGTCATGCACAAAGGTCTGACGCGGGATATGATTATCCGCGGTGTTGAAAATACGCTGAAAGCAGGTATCAGTCCCGGACTTAATATTATATTCGGAAACATTAACGAGCCGCTCAGCGCGCTCGACGATGCGGTGGAATTTCTGCTGAAATATGATGATCACGCACAGCTCCGCACAATCCGGCCCGTCACGCCTTATCCCGGAAGTGAATTATTTGATTACGCCGTGGAGCAGGGACTTATAAAAGATACCGCCGATTTCTATGAAAACAAACATACTAATTCCGATCTGCTTTCCGTCAACTTTACAAAGTACACGGATGAAGAAGTATATGATGCACTCTGCCGGGCTAATATGAAACTGATCCGGCAGTACCAGAAAGTTCAGCAGCGCCGTTTTGAACAGGTCTGCTGCGATCTCTACCAGAACCGGAATTCTGATTTTCGCGGTTTCCGCCAGAGCTGAAAGAAAAACGTCCTCTACCAAATACTTTTGTTTTGTCGTATAATAGATGGAGCGGTATGCCACAGCATCCCGGAAAGGAGAGACATGCATTTTAATCACTCATTACAAATCGATGAAAAAGTAATTACCGATACCTCCCCTGTCTATATCATTGGAGAGGCGGGTGTCAACCACAATGGAAATATGGAGAATGCAGTAAAGCTGATCGACGCAGCCTGCGATGCGGGCGTGGATGCAGTTAAATTCCAGATGTTCCGGACTCAGGATATTATTCTGAAAAATATCGACAAAGCTCCCTACCAGAAACAGACCACCGACGCGTCGCAGTCCCAGTACGACATGCTCAGAAGTCTTGAGCTTGGCTTACAGGAGCACCGGTATTTACAGCAGTACTGCCGGAATAAGGGGATCACATTCCTGTCAACCCCCTTTGAAAAAAAGAGTCTTGAGGATCTCGCGGCGTTAGATGTTCCCGCAGTCAAAGTCGCTGCGACCGATGTCACAAATATTCAGTATTTAAGGCAGATTGCGGCACTTGGAAAACCTGTGATCCTGTCCGCCGGTATGTGTTATCTGGAAGAAATCCGCAAAGCACTGGAAGCCATTTATCCGATTAACAGGAATATCATCCTGCTGCAGTGCACCGCAAATTACCCGCTGGATGACGGGGAAGTGAATTTAAACGTGATAGATTCGCTGAAACAGGAATTTGATATCTTAGTCGGATATTCCGATCACTCCAGAGGCATCGGAGCCGCCCCGTACGCGGTCGCAAAAGGCGCAAGATTAATCGAAAAACATTTCACACTTGATCAAAACGCCGATGGACCGGATCACAAAGCCTCCGTAACACCGGAAGAGCTGAAAAACCTGGTAAATACTATCAGACAGGTTGAATGTTATCTCGGTTCTTCTGTAAAAGTACCGACGTTTTCCGAACAGTTCACACGCCGTTCTCTGCAGAAATGCTTCGTCGCCGCAAAGCCGATCAGGAAAGGCGATATTTTTACAAAAGAAAATATTGTTGCAAAGAGAACGAACGGGCGCGGCATTTCGGCACTGTACTATGATGATCTTCTTGGAAGACATTCCGGAAAAGATTTCGCAGTGGACGATGTCATTGAGCTATAAGCGGTATCTGAACATAAAAAAGCTGCCAGAAGCCATTTTCATGCTCTGGCAGCGCTTTTTTTCCTGATCGGTCAGTTCTTTACCGCACACATCAGCAGCGTATCACACATTCCTGCTGCTTCAAGAAGTCTCTGATATTCTTCCCTCATTGTTCCGGAATTCAGTTCCTCCCATTTCCGGTGTCCTCCCGGCTTCCCTTCCGTCAGCCAGTACAGGTGGTTGGACAACGGATATCTCTGTATCTGCCTGTTCCACACAATCTGAAATCCGGCCTCCTTCATCAACAGCTCAAGACTGCGGGAAGTATATAAAAACACATGGCAGCTCCAGTATGTAAAATCCGCAAATGCCCTGCAGCCATATTTTTTCAGAAGAATATCCGCGGCATTTGGTGTTTCTATTATCAGTTTTCCTCCCGGAACAAGTTTTTCCCGTATCTTTTCGAGAATCTCCAGCGGCTCCGTCAGATGTTCTATAACGTGAAACATCGTGACCATGTCAAACGGCCCTTCCTGTTCCTCGATATGAGCTTTCATACAGATACTTTCTTTTTCAAGAAAGTTCCGGGCCGCTGCCTCCAGCTCAACACCGGACACCGATTTTGCATAGTTCTTTGCCAGCCTTAAAAAACCTCCCCAGCCACATCCGAAATCCAGTAAGTTCTTCTCTCTGTAGTCTTCTGAAAAGAACTGTGCGCGGCGGATGTCATCTGTCATCGCAGTCGCATCGCTCAGCACCCGGATATCTGCACTCTGGTGCATTCCTGAATTTTCATAAAATCCGTCTGCAATCTGTGAAAAATCCGAAAGCTGTGCCCCGCCACAGTTTTCACACTCCAGCACATCAATATCCGCCCTGTCCCTTGTTCCATGATGAATCAGCCGAAACTGTTCATTTCCACACACAATACATCTCATTTTATCAGCTTATCCTCTCCGGGCAGTCTATACAACCTGCCGCAATGCCCGCACTACCCTGTCCACCTCTTCCTCGTTTATCATGTAGGAAGTGGGAAGATTAAATCCTCTCTCTGCCAGCTCTGTACTGACCCTGTTGGAAAATGTATATTTCCGGTATATCTCCATTTCACTGAGGGGAATAAAAAATGGTCTCGCGTCAATGTTCATTTCTGTCATCGCATTCATGCATGCATCCCGCTTTTCTTTTTCTACACAGACCGTGACAAGCCATGTAACTTTTTCCCGCTTCCTCAGGTCATTCCGCTGCATCTCAATACCATCAATCCCCGCAATTTTTTTCCGATAGCTCTCCTCCAGATTACTCCGCCATGCAAGCGTCTGATCGATATTTTCCAGCTGTGCGACGCCGATCGCAGCCTGCAGATTGGTCATCCGGTAATTGTATCCGATTACTTCATGATAATATTTTCTCGTTTTGCTCATTCCATGATCACGGTAAAGGCGTAACTTTTCTTCCAGCTCCTTATTCCGCGTCAGGCACATTCCACCCTCACCGGTTGTGATAATCTTATTGCCAAAAAATGAAAAACAGCTGATATCTCCGAAACTTCCCACTTTTCTGCCGTCATATCTGGCTCCATGCGCCTCCGCGCAATCCTCAACCACATACAGTCCGTATTTCCCGGCAATCTCCATAATGCGTTCCATATCACAGGGCTGACCATAAATATGTACGGGTATAACAGCTTTTGTTCTCTCTGTAACTGCTTTTTCAATTTCATCCGGACTGATACACCATCCGTCTTCTTCTACATCTACAATTACCGGTGTCGCGCCGGTATAAAGTACCGCGTTGATCGTTGCCGCAAATGTGATATCCGGAACAATCACCTCATCCCCTTCACCGACACCGAGCGCTGTCAGCGCCAGATGAAGCGCCGTCGTACCGTTCGATACCGCCACGCCGCATGGCATTCCGCACCACCTGGCAAAACTTGACTCAAATTCTGTCACATATCTGCCTGTACTGGAAATCCAGGTTGATAAAAATGCATCCAGCAGATATTCCATTTCCTTTCCATTCAGCTGGGGCTGTGCAATCGGCAGTCTCATATTACTCTTATATTCGCTGAAATCTACCACTCTGCAGTCCTGATCCACAATCGGAAGAATCCTGATATCCTCATTAAATTTTTCAAAGATTTCTTTTATGCTCTCGCCCTGGTGTGCATAGACAAACTCTTTCCGGCTGACTCCGGTGATCCCGGAATCCAGCGTCAGCCCGGACAGCAGACCGCGACGGATATCCCCGTCTGTCGCGATTCCGCAGAGCTTATCATTTTCGTCCACAATAAAAACAGTTCCTTTTACATTCAGATTAATCTTTTCCAGAGCTTCCCTGATGGTCGCCGTTTTACTGCACAAAATATTTCTATCCATATTCTTACATCTTCCTCCTGATAAGTGTCTCAGCGATAAGAAAATCCAGCGGACTGTCGATATCAACAGACTCCTCCTGTCCCATTACATACGCGTAACAGCCTTTTCCCAGAAAACTTTTTTCCCGCACGAAACACTCTGTCTTACCCATATAAATCGCGCCGTTCAGACGATAATACAGCTTCATCTGCTGTCTGCATGCACGTTTATATTTTTCATCCATAAAATCATCCATGCATCCGTCCTCCCGCAGAGTCCCGGACCACAGCGGTGAATGCTCACATTCACACACACTCACAACAAAATCATAATTGTTCTCCTTAAAAAACCGGTATGCTTCCGCAATATGCCCGGCATTCCGCAACGGCGATGTGGGCTGCAGCTTACATACTTCCCCGAATTCCATACCTTCCTTCCTGAAATATTCCAGCGCATGGAGTATTGCATCGTCCGAGGAAGCCTGATCCCCCGAAAGATCATCCGGTCTGATAAACGGCACTTCCGCACCGTATTCCCGGGCGATCCTCGCAATCTCGTCACTGTCTGTTGAAACGATCACCTTCTGAAAAACACCGGCGTCCCGCGCCGCCTCTATTGTGTATGCCAGCAGAGGTTTTTCCAGCAATTGCCTGATATTTTTCTTTGGCACTCCCTTCGATCCTCCCCTGGCCGGAATAACAGCAATCATATTATTTCCTCCTCTAAAAGTCTTCTGCTGGCAAGAATCTCCTCCAGGCTGCCGCCTGTCTCCAGCGTAACCGGCAGATGCCTGTCAAAAATCTTCCTGTATGCATACAGTGTCGCACTATCCTCACACAGCGGTCTGTGCTGATCCGCAATTCCATCATTATGACTGATATGCAGCCATCTCACATGCGGCTCCAGCTTTCTGCACTGCTCCTGAAAATCCAGCTCCAGCGTGTACGATGTCACATGAAGATGCCCCAGATCCAGCAGGAAACGGAATGACAGCTTTTCCCGCAGCTGCAAAAATGCTTCGTAGTCTGTCAGCATAAATAAATTCTTTTTCCCGAATGCATCATAATTTTTCCGGTTAAGTACATTATTTTCCAGATACAGTTTTATCCCGTTCTCCGTACACAGTCTGTCAAGATATGTATATGCCGCACAAAACCTCTCAACAGCCTCCTCTCTCTCATAAATCACTCTGCCTGACAGTTCTCTTCCAACTTCATGCGGGAGGATCTCGGTAAAAAAACCTGCATGCACCGACAATACGGGACATCCGGCTCTTTTTAAAAAATGTATACATTTTTCATAATGCTTTATGGATGCTTCGTATATTTCATCATTGCAGGATGCAAGGTTGATAACAATATCTTTTTCCTGTGGCGGGAAATATGCATGGCATATATAGTTCAGATTATATTCCTGTTTCATTTGAAGCATATCATCTTCCAGCTCCGGATAAAACTCTGTTCCACCGGACAGCTCAATGTCCCGGATTCCTGCCTCCGCATACTTTTTCAGAATATTTTTCATCCACTTTTCTCTTGTACATGCCGTTGATATACAGATCATGTTAATCTCCATTCCGGAGCGTTAACGCGACGGGGCAGCTGCCATCATTCGGATTTGTGACGCTCCGGCACAGATCCGCGTGCGAAACACCCTCACATTCGTGTGATGTTTCACACTATACCCCCTTATCCTGATGCAGGGATAAGATTTATTATATACTTTACGCGAAGCCGCATCAAGGAAAATATAAACATTCTGCTTTCCAGTTTTTGTAATAGTCAGTACCTTATATTTTTTTACACATGCATTATGTCACGCACCGGAACCCCGGCGACTCTGCTGTCTGCTTCAACATCCCGGATAATCACGCTTCCCGCCCCTGTGACAACATTTTCACCGATATGGATTCCCTGAATCACTTTTGATCCTATGCCGATATCCGCACCGGAGGCAACATGTACGCCTCCTGCCAGCTTTACATCCGGACTCAGCGTCACAAAATCGCCTATCCTCCCGTCATGACAGACCATGCTCCCCGTATTCATGAAAACAAAATTCCCTATGATCACATTTGTAGATATTCTGGCATCCATACTGATAATACAGCCTTCTCCCATTCTTACATCCGCGCAGACTGCCGTATTCCCAAGAATCAGGTTCGGAAAACATATATTCGGATTCCGGGCATATTTTTTCGCGAGCTTCCTTCTAAGTACAGGCGAACCAACACAGATCGCAACATTTACTGCTTCTTTTACTTCCAGAAGATAATCATCATCTCCAAGATAAGCAATCTCTTCCCCGCCGACAGATATTCCCACTTCGTTTTCCGGCCTGACACAATCCACGTAACCCAGTACGTGAAATCCCTCCTGCTTTTTTCTCTGTTCCTGCAGCTGCCAGAAGATCTCCCGCATGCAGCCGCCGGAACCAGCCAAAATAATATTATCCATTCTGTTTTGCATCCTTTCCACTGCATACCGGCAGTATATGGTGTAAAATCTGGTGTAAAATAATGATTCCGCGCGCCTGGTCTTTATCCCAGCAGACTCATCTCCACAGCCTTCATATCTTCGGATACATGTGTGTACACTCCAAGCGTCATCTGCATCCCGGCATGACCGAGAATCTCAGAAATCACTTTCGGATTCATGCCCTTTTCAAAGCAGCGCGTGGTAAAAGTATGCCGGATTTCATGCGGTGAAAAATTCTCCAGCAACTCCGGCTCTCTCTCTTCCCTGACCGCTTCTTCTATTTCCTTCTCATTCATCTTCCCCACAATCCGGCGCAGCATTGTGTAAACAGATCTTGGCTTTAAGACATTCCCCTCCCGGTCACTGCGAAACACAAAATCGCTGATCCCGTCTATCTCAGGCGCTCCTATATGCTTCGTATTCTCCCTCTGCTGTTTCAGCACATTTTTCACAACCGGCAGCATAGGAATATTCCTGTCTGACTTCCTGGTTTTGGGCGAATTCAGCACAACCTTCTGTCCCCCGTTGATTCTGTCCTCCCTCGACATCAGCGTTTTATTTACATGAATAGTCGCACGTTCAAAATCCACATTGTCCCATGTGAGCCCGCAAAGCTCTCCCACCCGCATTCCGGTATGAAATGCCACTACATAGAAGCTGTAATATTTCTGATAGTATTTATCCCCCTTTACAAATCGCAGGAAACGCTCCTGCTGATCCTCTGAGAGCGCTTTTTTCACTTTTCTGCTGGTTTTTTTTATGCTTTTCATTGCCCCGGCCGCAGGATTTTTTTCTACCAGCTCATTTGCAACTGCATCCCGGAACATTGCGCTGATCACACTGTCCGCTTTGCAGATAGTATTATATGACAGCCCCTTTGCAGATAAAGAATGAAATAACTCTACCACATGAATCTGTCTCACATCCGACAGTTTCATACCGCCTATATATTCTTTCACATAATAGTCATAACTCGCCAGCTGTGTCTGCAGGGTTGCAAATTTATATTCCCCGTTTGTGCGATATAGTTGCATCCATTTCCGGAACCACTGATCAACCGTCAGATCACTATAACTTTTTTCCATCAGGCCATTTTCCAGCTCATATCTCTTTTTATTTACCTTTCGTTTCAGCTCGCTCAGCTGCATATCATACAGTGTGTACCGCTTCCCCTGAAACGTAAATCTCGCCATATACCGTCCATCCGGACGCTGGCTGACCCCATCGGGCAGTTTCCTGCCGTTTTTATCCAGTCTTTTTCCCGCCATACAATCATCCCTTCTGGCAACAGAGTACTACGAATAACGTAAAACGTCAATACCCGTTCTATTTCTTATCCACTGTCATTTTTCTTCTATTGACTTTTTACTACCTTTATCGCATTATAGCATTTAATAAAACCACTTATGCACATTCCTGCCACAAGGAGGACCGCTCATGCTTAAATCCCGTTTAAAAATACTGCTTGCTGAACACCATATGACACAGTCAAAGCTCTCTCAGCTGACCAGCATACGCCCCGGTACAATCACAAATATCGTCAATGATTCCATCCGGCAGATTCCGGTAGAAGCTGTGTGCAGAATCTGTGAACTGTTCCATTGCGACATCGGCGATATTTTTGAGTATATACCCGAAGAAAAAGAATAAGTTATGCCAGCCACTGCCATTCCAGGTGCGGTGGCTGATTTTCTTTCACAAAATATTATTCTGTTTCGGTGTAAAATTGGTGTAAAAAATTATCTGAAGTGATAAAACCCAGCGATTTTAAGCCATTTTCCCGTACTTTTGTATACATATAATACAAGTAAGCGGAAAGCTACTTGGAACATCCCGCAGCGGAACAGTC
>OFGG01000626.1_pt1 | contig 28499 bp, 24 predicted proteins | sample 1521701 | NCBI WGS metagenome assembly OFGG01 (sample SAMEA3504081, study PRJEB24116) | mouse gut metagenome | biome: mouse gut; feature: mouse-associated habitat; material: faeces | place: Denmark | collected 2011
CTTTTGTGCTGCTTCTAATAATCAATAATAAAACAGATTTACAAAGAGGGGAAGAGATTTTTTGCAAAATATACATTTAAGAAGTTTAAATGACACAAGTAAAGCTTTGCGGCATCGGAAAGGGCAGGGCTGAATAGTCACTCTTTTATCACTTTTCAACAAAAAAAATATTGACAGAATAAATATCCTTTTGGTACAATAAATCAAAGCGTAGAAATTCTAACGGAAATTCGTTCTATTATCTATTTTTCTAATAGGCACCTTTACAAGGGGTGTAAATATCTGTTTTAGAAATCCTTGCTTTATTACCTGATAACAATTGAATAAGGCAGGGAACAGACAGGATGATAGAAGCGCTCTAAGGGCATCTTTTCGTAATGCCATGGCTGTCCTGCCGGTTTACGAAAGGAGAACGAATGGCTTATACGAAAAAACCATTGGAAGATCTGAATGTCATTGATGATTTTTTGATGAACAGGCTTGCCTCGGATCAAGAGGTGGGGGAAGAATTTTTGGAACGGGTTCCGGCTGATGACGCAGGGGAAGGAACGGCTATGAAAATTTATGACATTGAGCCTCACCTTGTGGAAGGAACAGACCTGCCCAGGCATAACCGTTTTTATCAGGCGCTGTCAGACAGCAGCAATCTAAAAAGCGGAGAGACGGATTACAAGAACTTGCCGAATCTGTATATCCTGATGATTTTAAATAAGGATCCATTTGGCTATGATTACATGATGTACAGCATCCGGAATAAATGTGAAGAAGTAAAAGAAATGGAATATGAGGATGGACTCCGGTTTTACTATTTTTATACTGGCGGTAGTAAAGGCGGAAGCGATGAGATTAAAACAATGCTCCGTTATATCAGGGATAGCCGTAAGGAGAATGCAACGGATGCGGCAACGAAGATAGTCCACAGGTTTACGGAGAAGGTGAAGGTTCACCCGGAAGTGAGGAAGAGTTATATGCTGTGGGAAGAATATGTGTACTTGCTAAAGAAAGAATTAAGGCTGGAGGTAGAGGAGGAAGAAAAAGCAGAAACTATTTTGGAACTGTTAGGAGATTTTGGAGAAATTCCGGAGAAGATAGTAAAAAGGATCAGGTCTGAGAAGGATGTGGAGACTTTAAAACGCTGGATTAAGCTGGCAGCTAAGGGAAACTCCATAGAAGAGTTTGAGCGGATGATGTAATTTGGCAATTCTAAAAAATGAATAAAATCTTTTTTAGGTATATTGACAGAGGAGAACTTTGTTAATATACTTTTTTTGTTTATTGCCGACCGACTGGTCGGTTTTGCCTATTCAAAAAAAGGAGCTTATACATATGTTAGGGAAATTCAGTGTAAAAAAACCATATACCGTGCTGGTGGCGGTAGTGCTTGTGATCGTGCTTGGGGTGGTATCCTTTACCAAAATGACTACGGATCTTTTGCCCAGTATCAGCCTGCCGTATGTGATCGTCATGACACCTTATCCGGGGGCAAGCCCGGAAACCGTGGAAATGGTGGTGACCAAGCCGGTGGAAGCTTCCATGGCAACGGTAAGCAATATTGAAGGGATCAGCTCCGTGTCCAGTGAAAATTACTCCATGGTAATTTTGGAGTTTGCCCAGTCCACGGATATGAACGGGGCCTCCTTGGAAATCAGGGAAAATCTGGATCAGATCAAAAGTTACTGGGATGATTCTGTGGGAAATCCGATTATTATGAAACTAAACCCGGATATGCTGCCTGTGATGATCGCGGCTGTTGGGGGAACTGACATGACCTCTGCGGAAGTGACGGAGCTTACACAAAGCACGATCATTCCGGAATTGGAAAGCTTGGAAGGGGTGGCTTCTGCCAGTGCTACCGGGCTTTTGGAAGAGAGCGTTCATGTGATCATCCGTCAGGAAAAGATTGATGTGATCAATGAGCAGGTCTTTGGCTCCATTGATAAGGAAATTGATGAGACGAAGGAAGAACTGGAGGAGAAAAAGCAGGAGGTTTATGACGGACAAAACGAGCTTGCGGATGCGCGGAAGGAGCTTGCTGATTCCGAGGTGGATTTAGAGGAGAGCAGGCAGAAGCTGGAAGACTCTAAGAAGGAGCTTGCAGACTCCCGGAAAGAGATTGAAGACGGCAAGGCGGAGATTGCGGAAAATAAGATTAAGTTAGAAGAAGGAAAGACGGAGCTTGCGGATAAAAAAGCGGCTACCGCAGTACAGCTTGCGGAGGCTGAGACTCAGATTGTGACGGCCAAAGCGGATCTGGAAGCGACCAAGATGCATATTACGATGAATCTGGAAACCGTGAAAGCTTCCAATGATGCATTACAGCAGGCCAAGCAGGGAGTTACGGCACTGGAAGGGCAATTTGGCAATAAGAATAATTTGGAAGCAGCGATTACAATGGCAGGGGATGCCAGTGCGGTTCCGTTTGACAATTTGAAAGCTGAGATAAGTGTATTATCAGACCTTACAGAAGATGCCGTGCAGAAGTTAAGTGAACTTGGGATTTTGATGAGTACGGATAACACTGTGGATGAGGCTATTGCTGCATTAGACAGCGCCAAAGAGACGGCAAGGGAAGAAGCAACCACACAATTACAAGGCTTATTGGATAAGTGGGAGCAGGCGGAAGAAATGATCCCTAATCTTGAGGAAAGCCTTAACGCTAATACCATGGGCCTGGGCTATGATTTGTATGCCGCCCAGATGCAGTCTACGCTCTCCGAAATAGAGGGCAATATTGAAAAGCTAGACGCTGCCATGAGCGAACTTTACCAGGGAAACCTTACCGCAGCCATTGAATTTGCCAATGCCCAGACCACCATCAGTCTTGGGGAACTGCAGTTAAATACGGCAAAAGCCCAGCTTGAGGCAGGAGAATCCCAGTTGGAAGCAGGAGAAGAGCAGATCAAATCCGGGGAAGAACAGCTGGAAGCAGGATGGGATCAGATCCGGTCCGGATATGAGCAGTTAAACGACACGGCGGAGCAGCTCTCCGATGCCCTGCAGCAGATCCTGGATGGCGAAGAAGAGCTGGAAGAGGCCAGGGAAGACGCTTATGACAAAGCGGACATGCACGGTATCCTGACGGTGGATACGGTAAAAGGGCTTTTGGCGGCACAGAATTTTTCCATGCCCGCCGGGTATGTGACGGAGGAAGGGATTTCCTATTTGATCCGGGTGGGAGATAAACCGGAAGATATGGAAGAACTTAAGAAAATGCCCTTGCTTAACCCGGAAATGGATGGGGTGGACGTGATCACGTTAGGGGATGTTGCGGATGTGTTTATGACGGACAATTCGGCGGATATTTATGCCAATGTAAACGGCGCACCGGGCATCATGGTGTCCATCCAGAAGCAGACCGGGTATTCTACCGGGGATGTGTCCGACAGGCTTCTTGATAAATTTGAACAATTGATGGAAGAGGATGAAAACCTGATGCTAATCACTTTGATGGATCAGGGGGTATACATTGATCTTGTGATGGATTCCATCCTAAACAATATTATGTTTGGGGCGGTTTTGGCAATCTTGATCTTGATCTTGTTCCTGAAAGATCTCCGTCCTACGGCGGTGATCGCATGTTCCATCCCGATCAGTCTTGTGACGGCGATCGTGTGCATGTATTTCAGCGGCGTGACGCTTAACGTAATTTCCCTTTCCGGTCTTGCGCTGGGAATCGGTATGCTGGTGGATAACTCCATCGTGGTGATCGAAAATATATACCGGATGAGGAAAGAAGGACGGAGCGCAAAGGATGCGGCGGTGGAAGGTGCGGGGGAAGTGGCGGGGGCCATCATGGCCTCAACCCTTACCACGGTATGCGTATTTTTGCCTATTGTTTTTACAGAAGGGATCACGCGGCAGTTGTTTGTGGATATGGGGCTGACCATTGCCTACTCGCTGCTGTCAAGTCTGGTGATCGCCCTTACCGTGGTGCCCGCCATGGCTTCTAAGATGCTGACTAAGACGAGAGAACAAAAGGACAGCCGGTTCTTTACGGTGTTGATAAATGGGTATGAAAAGGTACTTTCGGCAGCGCTTAAGCTAAAACCTCTTGTTCTTCTTCTGGTGGTGGTGCTTTTGGTGATAAGCGGTCTTGCTTCTTATGCAAAAGGAACGGCTTTTATGCCGGAAATGGACAGTACCCAGATGACCTTATCGCTGACCATGCCTGAGGATACTCCTCTTGATGAGACGGCGGCGGTGACCGATGAGATCGTGGAGCGGCTGATGGAGATGGAAGAGGTGACGGACGTTGGTGCTATGGCCAGCACGTCTTCTATGAGTATGCTTACCGGAAGCGGCGATACGAAATCCAATGCGGCGGATGTGTACATTGCCCTTAGCGGGGATAAAAAGAAAAGCAACAAAGAATTGGCGGTAGAAATAGAAGAAGACCTGGCGGAGCTTTGTAAGAAGAACCATGCGGAAATTGAGATAGAGACTTCCAATATGGATATGAGCGCTTTAGGCGGCAGCGGGATTTCCATCCAGGTGCGGGGGCGCGAGATCGACACCATGCAGAAAATTGCAGGCGAGGTGGCGGAAATCTTAAAAGGCGTGGAAGGAACGCAGAATGTTTCCAGCGGCCTGGAAGATTCCACAGGAGAAATGCGTATCCTCATTGACCGGGATAAAGCCATTGAACACGGGCTTACGGTGGCGGAGATTTTCCAGCAGATCAGCGCTAAGCTGGCGGATGCGGCAAGTGCCACCACATTGGAGACAGAGATCAAAGAATATGACGTTTATGTAAAACATGGATCAGATATGGAGCTTACCAGAAAGCTGATCAAGGGCCTTGAAGTGGAAAGGACGAAACAGGACGGAACAAAGGATAAGGTTCTCCTTTCCGAACTGGCAAGATTTGAGGATACCATTTCCCCGAAATCCATTAACCGCACAGAGCAGACCAGATATATCGGCGTGTCGGCGGAGATTGCGGAAGGCTATAACGTGGGCCTTGTGTCGGATGACGTGGAAGACGCCCTGAAAGATTATCAGGTTCCGGCAGGATATTCTCTGGTGATGACCGGTGAAAATGAGACTATCACGGATGCCATGGAGCAGTTGTATCTGATGCTTTTGCTAGCTTTGATCTTTATGTATCTGATCATGGTTGCCCAGTTCCAGTCGCTGCTTTCGCCTTTTATCATTATGTTTACCATCCCTCTTGCTTTTACAGGCGGTTTTCTGGGCCTTGTGGTAAGCGGCAGCGAGCTTAGCGTGATCGCTTTGATCGGGTTTGTCATGCTCTCAGGTATCATTGTAAATAACGGTATCGTGCTGGTGGATTATATGAACCAGTTAAGGGGCGAAGGCATGGACAAAAAGCAGGCAATCCTTGCGGCAGGAAGGACTAGGCTCCGGCCGGTTTTGATGACGGCGCTGACAACGATCCTGGCGCTTTGTACTATGGTATTTAGCCATGATATGGGTTCAGAGATGGCGAAGCCAATGGCTGTCGTTACCATTGGCGGACTGGTCTATGGTACGCTGCTTACGCTGGTAGTGATTCCCTGCATTTATGATATTTTTTCCAGGGAAAAGAAGGACTAAGGGAAATACGGGGGATGAAGATGGAGAGAAAACAATTACCGCCTAAAGTGCTGGCTGCCTTTAAGGCCGTGGTGGAACTGTTTACGGAAGGCGCCGATCTGAACACGCTTACGGTTTCGGAAATCACCACAAGAGCCGGAATCGGGAAAGGCACGGTCTACGATTATTTTGCCAATAAAGAAGAAATGCTGGCAGGCGCACTTTATCATGGGATGGATGTGGTCTGCTGGGAATTGTATGAAAGACTGGAGAAAAAGAAGAATCTGTATGAAAAAATGGAGCAGATTCTGCTTGACATGGAGACAAATAAGCAGGAGATGGAATGTGCGTTTAAAGTACTCCACCTTCTTATGGATAATTCCCAAGTGAGCAAACAGCTGCGGGAACTTTTCAGGGAAAAGAAAGACAATGAGCTTCCTTTGTACCAGATGCTGCAAAAACTGATCCAGGAAGAACTTGGGGAAGGGAGCGGGATTTCCCAGGAAGATACGCTGTATCTTGTGATGAATACCATGTCCAAGCTGGTTTGTTACGCCATGTACTTAAATTATGACGGTGTGATGAGCGTTTATGGAACAAAAAAAATAAGGGAGCGGATCTGCAGAGCCATCTGCCAGGAAGTGGAGAATGTGGAAAGGGTGGAAGGCAGCGCAGACAAGAATATCGACTAAGTTGAAGTGAGGGAAGCATGGGAACTTGTTATATCATAGGAGCGGGAGAAGTCGGAATATTGGATTTTGTTCCGGATAAAGAGGATATGGTCATTGCCTGTGACGGCGGATACCGCCACGGGAAAAAATGGGGTATCAGGATGGATCTGGTGGTGGGGGATTTTGATTCTTTGGGATATCTGCCGGATCATCTCCATGTAGTCAGGCTGAAACCGGAAAAGGATGACACGGATACCGGATATGCCGTGAAGACCGGGTTAGAAAAAGGATATCGGGAGTTTATCATTTATGGAGGAATTGGCGGGCGTATTTCTCATACGATCGCCAATATCCAGCTTCTTTGCGGCCTTGCGGAAAAAGGCTGCCGTGGAATGCTGATAGGGAAGGATTCATGGTACCGCGTGATCTGTAATGAGGAGATCACGTTTGATCAGGGGCATACCGGTTTTTTGTCTGCGTTCTGCATGGGGGATATGGCTTATGGTGTATACGAGGAAGGGCTTAAATATGCTCTTTGTGACGCAGTACTTAGGAAAGAATATCCGATAGGCGTGAGCAATGAATTTATCGGGAAAGAAAGCAGGGTGTCGGTGAGAGAGGGAACGCTGCTTTTGGTTGGGGAAAATAAGGAGTGATGTAATGGGAACGCTTTATGGCGTTCCCATTTTACGGTACAATTCAAGTAATTGAAAGCGGAAGCACAAGATCATGGCAGCAACTGCGCCTACCGTGGCCTGGAGGATCTGGAAAGGAAGCTTTAACAGGGCGTATTCCGGGGTACTGTAAAGGAAGGCTCTGCCAAGGGAATAGCCGGTCACCATGATGATGGCGCCAAGGAAAACACCAAGCCCTGCCCCTAAAGCCTTCCGGCCTTTAAAAGCGTGGCGGACGCACAGGGAAATGACGATAGCCTGCAGCCCGTGAGTGGCCAATGACACGAACATAGGAGTGGGATAAAAGAAGAAATCGCCAAGGAAAGCCCCTATGCCGCCTACCATAAATGCGCCGAATGGGTCAAGTAAAATACCGGCGGTGCAGATGACAATGTCGTTTAAATATAAATGTCCTCCGGGAACCGGCACGCCAAAGGAGCTTAAGGCTACGTTCACGGCCATCAGCATTGCTGTGACGGTCATCCAGCGCAAGGACGTTTTGCTGCTTAATGTGGTATGTGGTTTTGTCTGTGTGGTCATAAAAATCCCTCCTGTTTGTAGTCGTTGGTAACTAGAACTATCATACAGGAGGAGTGGACTGGTGAAAAGTGCCAGAACAGATATATTTAACCATGCCAGTTTTGAGCAAAGAACGCAACGGCAATGGCGCCGGGACCGGCATGGGTTCCGATGGTTCCGCCTACCGTGCTGATGGCAAGGCTTTTCGTGTGCTCCGCCCACAATTCTTTACTGTCTTCTATGTACTTTTTGAGAAGGCTGTCATTTAGCCCGGTGTAACCAAGGAAATAGGGCCTTTCAAAATCAATGCCGCATTCTTTGATCTTTTGGACAAGGAAGTTGTTTCCCTGTTTGGATCCCCTTGCTTTCCCTAAAATGACTACTTCACCGTTTTCAATGGCGATAACCGGTTTGATGGAAAGGACCCCGCCTGCAAAAGCGGCAGCCTTGCTTACCCGGCCGCCTTTTTTCAGGTATTCTAACGTGTCCAGAAGTGCAATCAGGTGGATATGTTTCTTTTCGGTTTCCAGTTTTTCAACAAGGGAAGGAGCGTCCATGCCCTGATCCTTTAATTGGAGAGCATACTCTACCAATGCGCGTTCCCCCACGGTAACATTTTCACTGTCCACCACATAAACGTTCCCTTTAAATTCTGACGCGGCGATACATGCGCTTTGATATGTGCCGGAAAGCTTGGAAGATAGGGTGATGATGATAACTTCTTTTCCTTCGGACACTGCTTTTTGGATCGCTGTTCCGAAGTCAAAAGGGGGAATCTGGCTTGTGGTGGGAAGCTCGCCGTTTTCGATCAATCTTTCATAAAATTCCTGGTGGGAAAGATTTACGCCGTCTTGGTACTGGGTTTCCCCAAAGGTGATGGTCATGGGAAGGACAGTGACGTCCTCCCGTATCCGGTCCGTGATATCCGATGCGGAATCGGTAATGATCTGAATGCTCATAATTTTCTCCGTTCTGTGCTTTATTTCTCTGTTTTGTGATTATGTTTCATTTCGTGACAAAGTGTACCACAACCATGGAGGTACGTCAATTTTTGCAAGTATATTTCTTGTTCTTTCTCTGCTTTCCATAAAGGCTTGTACTTGTTTTTTAAAAATGATATGCTAAATAGGCATTCATTATTCGGGAAAGGTATGGGTATGATCATGACAGTGAAAGAACAGGTGCTCCTTTTTTTAGAACGGCACAGGGAAACGGCGATCTCAGGGGAAGAACTTGCCGGGCAGCTTTCGGTCAGCCGGGCGGCAATCTGGAAAGCCATCAAATCTCTGCAAAAGGATGGCTATGCCATTGAAGGGGTGAACAACAAAGGCTATACCTTAAAAAAGGCGCCGGACATTTTATCTGCGGCGTATATTGAGCAGGAGCTTACAAGAGCGGGCTTTATGATTCATGTGAAGGCGGAGCGTATGGTCAGTTCTACCAATACGGTCTTAAAACAATATGTGTCAGAAGGACAGAAGGAAGATATGGTCCTTCTTGCGGAGCAGCAAAGCGGCGGCAGGGGAAGAAGGGGGCGCACTTTCTTTTCGCCGGAAGGATCCGGGCTTTATATGAGCCTTTTGCTGCATCCGGACATGACGCCGGAGGAAGCAACCATGCTGACTACCGTTGCGGCCGCCGCAGTAGCAGAGGCTGTGGAACGGGTTTCCGGTGAGGACGTGGGGATCAAATGGGTAAATGATGTGTGGGTCCGGAAGAAAAAGATCTGCGGTATCCTGACGGAGGGCTTTGTGTCTATGGAAGACGGACATTTAGAATATGTCATCGTGGGGATAGGTATCAATGTTTATGAGCCTGAAGGCGGCTTCCCGAAAGAGATCAAGGATGTGGCCGGGGCGGTATTTACCAATGATATAGCGAGGGAAAACCTTCGAAACCGTATTGCGTCAGAGGTGCTGGCACAATTTCTGGGTTATTACCATAAGCTCCCCGGGAAAGCTTATCTGGAAGAGTACCGGAAGCGCTCCGTTGTGATCGGGAAGCAGGTAAAGCTGATCGCACCGGATGGGGCAAAGATCCCGGAAACGGAAAGCGGCGGATCCAGGGAGCATGGACTGGCGGTGGGAATCGATGACCGGTGCCATTTGCTGATCCGTTATGATGACGGAACCATGGAAAGCCTTTCCAATGGGGAGATCAGCATTAAATTGTAGATGCGTCACCATTTATTTTTTTAGGAAGATAATGCAAAATAAAGCTAAGATCCCCTGCACTGCGGGGATGGTATACCATACGCCGTCAAGTCCTAAGAAAAGCGGCAGGATGAACACCAGCACCAATGTCAGCAGGATTTCCCCGTAAACCAAAATGGTGGAGCGGACTACCTTGTGGGTGGCATAAAGGTAGGATACCGCCGGTTTGGTCAGGCCATAGAGCGCCATGATCAGGGAAAAAGCAGGGGTGGCATGGACGATATAGTTTGCTGCCATATCGGAAGTTCCATATAAAAGGGGAATCAGGTTCCGTGAGAGGAAAAAGCTTACAGCCCCCAAAAGTCCAAAGCCTATGCCAAGGAGAAAGGTCCATTTGGCATAGGTTTTTAATGTTTTTTGGTTTCCGCTGCCTTCACTTAAGGAAAGAAGGGGCTGGCTGCCGTCGCCAATGCCCTGGACTAAAAGCTCCATAAAGGAAATAATATATGCCAGCACCGCATAGGCGCTGACTGCTTCCTCACCGCCATAGCGCAAAGCCTGCAGATTCATGAAGATGATGGTGATAGAAGGAAGGTAGGTAAGCCCAAAGGGAGACACCGCCACCCGGAGGATGGAGCGGATCATGGAAGGGTCCGGCTTTAACAGGGAAAGGGGGAAGCGGTGCTTTTTTTGCAGATAAAACGCCCCGCACATAAAAAGGGTGATGACCTGCCCGAACACCGTTGCAAGAGCAGCCCCTTTAATGCCCAGATTAAGGACAAGGACAAAGTAATAATCCAGAATGATATTGACAATGCAGCCAAGGGCCATAGAGCACATGGCGTAAAAAGACGCACCGTGGTTGCGCATCAGGGGAACCATCCCCGTAGCAAAGACTTGGACGATGCCCCCGATCAGTATATAGCGCAGGTAAGTGAGCGCAATGGGGAGAAGGCCGTCCTTTGCGCCCAATAAAAAGAGAGCCGGCTTTCCTGTAAGCAGAAGGATCAGGGTAAGGAGCAGGGAGCCTGTAAACAGCAGAAAGAAAGCATTTCCCTCAGCGAGAAGTGCTTTTTTCGTATTTCCGGCGCCGTTATTGATGGAAGATACCACAGAAGCTCCCATGCCGATCCCGGTACCGAGGGAGATGATAAGGGCCACTAAAGGCCATGCAATGTTGATGGCGGCAAGGCCTGCGTCTCCCATAGCCCTGCCAACGAAAATCCCGTCCACAATGGAATAGATCCCTGTCAGAAGGAAAGACAGCATGGAAGGGAAAATATATTTCATGTATTGTCTGCCCATGATTAACTCCTTTAAAAATCGTTATGGTCATGAGCCTTTATTATACAGACTTACACAGAATTTTGCAAATATTTCTGTAGCAGGAAAAGGGCGGTCACGTTGGGCAGGATCATAAATGCATTGATCAGGTCCGTGCACTCCCAGACGAAATTAAGAGGCAGTACCGCACCGATGTAGATCATTACGATGTAGGCCACCTTATAAATGCCGATCCCTCTGCTGCGGGTGATATACCGGTAGGCCTGTTCCCCTAAATAGGACCATCCGATCAAGGTAGTTATGGCAAAGGCCACAAGGCAGAGGGAAAGGAATACATTGCCAAGGACCGGCAGGTAAGAAAAAGCGGCTTCGGTGAGCCCGGCCTCGTTGACGCCTTCTAAGGAAGCAGGGTGCAGCAGCATATTTGTGACGATCACCAGGCCGCTTAACAGGCACATCACCACCGTATCCCAAAACACGGCGGTCATGGATACATAGGCCTGGTGGGCAGGGTTACAGGTATCGGAGGCGGCGGCAGCGATGGCGGAGGTGCCGATGCCTGCCTCGTTGGTAAAAAGCCCCCTGGCGATCCCGTAGCGTGCCGTCAGCATCAGAGAGGAGCCGACGGCGCCTCCTGCGGCGGCCCGGGGGGCTAAGGCATGAGTGAGGATTAGACGGATGGCAGGAAAAAAAGCTTCCCGATTGATAAAAAGCAGCAGAATACAGCTTCCGGTGTAAAGGATGGCAAGGAAGGGAACCAGCTTCATGCAGAGATTTCCGATGGAGCGGACTCCTCCCACGATCACAAGGCCCGCTAAGAAGGCTGCGGCAATCCCCGCCACATGGGGATTTAAGCCGAAACTTGCGGTGGTGGTCTGGGTGATGGAATTGGACTGGGTGGTACAGCCAACGCCAAAGGCGGCAGTCAGCGTCAGCAGGGCATATAACTTTCCCACGGCAGGATTATGTAAAGCGTTTTTCCATACATACATCGGCCCGCCCTGATAGATACCGTCTTTTCCGCGGCTGCGGAATCGGACGCTTAAGAAGCACTCTGCATAGGCGGTGGCCATACCTAAAATACCGGTGATCCAGCACCAGAAAATTGCCCCGGGTCCGCCTAAGGCCACTGCCGTGGACACACCGATGATATTTCCGGTGCCCAGGGTTGCGGCCAGGGTGGTTGCCAGGGTGGCGAAGACAGAAAGGTTGTTTCCGCTTTGGCCGGCGGCGGGGGTAACGGATAATTTTATGGCCCGCAGGATATTTTTCTGCGGAAAGCGAAGTTTCATGGTAAAATAAAGATGGGTTCCCATTAAAAGGAATAAAAGGGGACCGCTCCACAAAAACTGATTAATGGACTGAATGCCGGATAAAATGAATTGCATGAATGCTCCTTGGTTACAGGGTAACCCTTTGGGTCTTACTATTAATATAGTAGAAAGAAGGCCAGGTTATGAGTAGTTTTATGGGGTTTTGGGGGAAGAAGCGGATTGAAGAAGGTTAAGAAATGGAAAATAAGGATACCGGCGGCGCTGGTTTTGGCTGCTGTGGTGTTAAATATTTGGGCTAGGGCAAGCAGGAGTTTTAGTCTGTTTTATGTAAACAATATTTTCCCGTTCTGGGTGGAAACTTATGGAAGGGTGACGGGGTTGTTTCCCTTTTCGGTGGGGGAATGGATGCTTTATCTTGCGGTATGCCTTTTGATCGTGCTGGTCCTGGCTGGGATGTTGGTCTTTGTTTTCAGGAAAAGACTTTCTGATTTTGGGAAAAAGGCTTATAAACGGTATGCCATGTTCCTATACTGGGTGTTTGGGATCACCTGCATGGTGATGACCCTGAACTGCTTTTTGCTGTATCAGGTGCCCGCGCTTCCGGAGCGTTTTTGGGCCGACAAAACGCCGGGCAGGGAATACGGCGTTAAGGAGATCGGGATCTTGCGGGATCATGTGGCGGCGCAGGCAAATGAGCTGGCGCTTATGTTTGAACGGGATGAAAAGGGGTATCTTGTTACCGACTGCAGCGGTATGGAAGAGGAAGCGATTGCCCGGATGCGGGATTTGGCAGAAGTCTTTCCCAATTTAGGCGGGTATTACCCGAAACCTAAAAAACTTTTTTTGTCGGGTTTTTATAGTCAGCAGTATATTATGGGGTATTATTTTCCTTTTTCCATGGAGGCCAATATTAACCCCCGGATGTATCTGACCAATATGCCGGTCACCATGTGCCACGAGTTATCCCATTTGAAAGGATTCATTTTGGAGGATGAAGCCAATTTCATCGGCTATCTGGCCTGTGTGGAGTCCAAAGATCCTTTGTTCCGCTACAGTGCGCTGCTTAGCGTGATCGGGTACCTAGACCGGGATTTTGCAAGGGCGGTGGGGAAGGACAGCATGGAATATCAGAGTCATATTAAGATCAGCGGCCAGGTTTTGGCGGATAAGATCTTCCTTACCAAGGAGGCGTGGCAGCAGGTGGAGGAGCGGGCGGTATTGGATACGGAGACGGTAAGCCAGGCGGCGGACAGCTTTTTGAATACCACCCTTACATTAAACGGGGTGTCTGACGGTACGGTAAGCTACAGCCGGGTGGTAGATCTGCTTTTGCAATACTATGATGGGATTTTGTATTAGCTTTAGGGAGGAAGGAAAAGATGGAAAATATAATTGATTATGTAAAGGACTGGGGGCGCTTTAGTTTGTTTGAAAAGCCGTTTAATGAAGTGGACTCTCTGGTGCTCTGTCAGCTGGTCTATCTGCATTATGGTGATTTTGTGCCGGGGCTGGGCAGACGGAATAAGCCTGTCGGTATTCAGGATATCTACAAAGATCCGGAAAAAGACCATATACTGGATGATTACTGGTACCGCCAGAATAATAAGGAGCTGTTTGGGGCGGTGGCGGAATCCAGGCGCTTTGGCGGGCTTAAAATGAATTTTTACGTGGACATCGTCAACGAGGAAGAGCAGGCGCAGTTTTCGGCAATGACTTATGTTTTGGAGGATAAAAACATTTATATTGCTTACCGGGGAACAGATGCCACTATCGTTGGGTGGAAGGAGGATCTGAACCTTGCTTTCTCCAAACCACTGCCCAGCCATCAGCTTGCGGTGGAGTATATGGAGCGGGTGGCAGGTATGACGGCAGGGGATTTTTATACCGGAGGTCATTCAAAGGGCGGCAACCTTGCGGTCTATGCGGCCATGAATTGTGCGCCAAGGACAAGGGAACGGCTGTTGAAGATTTTTAACAATGACGGACCGGGCTTTCGGCCGGAAATCCGGGAAAAAGGGGATTATGAGGAAATAAAGGACAGAATGGTGAAGTTTATTCCCCGTTCTTCTTTAGTGGGAACCATATTGGAGGATCAGGATGATTATACGCTGGTGGAAAGCCGCAGCGTAGGGATGCTCCAGCACAATACTTATAGCTGGAAGGTTGAGGAGGATCATTTTGTCCGCGCTAAGAATATGGCGGGAAGGAAAATGGCGAGGGATGCGGCGTTAAACGAGTGGATCCTATCCCTTACGGAGGAGGAAACCCATGCCTTTGTGGACACTTTGTATGAGGTGGTGTCCGCATCGGAGGCATCTAACGTGTTTGAATTTGGGGCAGATTGGAAAAACTGCCTGCAAAACGTGTTTGAGGCAGCCAAAGAAATTGATGAGACCACCCGGAAAGTGATCGCTAAGATCATCCGCTCCCTGTTTGAAATGACGCTTTATCAAACAGGGGAAAGGCGGGTGACGGAATTAAAGGAAAAACGCAATGCATTCAAAAAGGAGCTGAAAGCAGCGAGGGGGCCAAAAGGGAAAAAAAATAAGTTATGATTTTTGATACACCCACAGATTTTTGATCTGGGAACGCAGGGTTTCAAAATCCCAGCGCCTGTTGCTGCGTTCGCGGCTGTTGGGGTCGTTTACTTTAAAGCCGTCCTGGTCATAGCCGTAAAGCATGATAAAATGTCCGGAGATGGTAAAGTCGCCAGGGCGCATGGCACAGATAATGGGGCAGCCGCGGTCAAGGTAGTATTTCATGCTGCCTTCGTCTAAGCCCAGCTCCGCAGCCTGTACCCCGTAATTGGACACGGCATCTGTCATAAAGGACCATGCGGTTCCCACGCCTTCGGTGTAGTAGCCGTTATTCATGCTGTAGGAGGCAAGGGCGTCCGGTGTTGCCGCTTCGTTTTGGGTAAGGGCAAATATCACCATGGACAGGCAGGTGGGCCCACAGCCGGAAATGCCGATATTAAGCCCGCCGTAGGGAACATAGCCCCACCTTGCATCCCATTGCAGAAACAGAGGAAAGTTTTGGGCGGCCTCATCGGAAGTGAAGCCCCCAGTGGCTGTCTGCCCGGCAGTCAAATAGCCGGATACAAAGTCAGTCAGTTCCTGATTGCAGGCAAGAGCCATAAGGAGATCTTCAGGATAGGCTTCCCGGTCTGAATAGATCCTGGCGATGGCCGGATCGTTCTTTGCAAGGTCCGCAAGGATCTCTTCCGTTTCCTGGTCACGAAGGACCGGGCGGGTGTCTGTGACCGTAGGAACCGAAGAAGTGCCGACATATTCTGTCAGGGGTTCGCTGGTCTTGATATTTATGCCGGTGGGATTTTCCGCACCGTAATAGGACTGGGTGTAATCGGTGATGATGATGTTGGGTTCAATGGCGGTCTCCTCCTGGGAAAACCCATGGGATAAAAGGATTTTCCCAAAGCTTAATGTGATGCCGAGTAACACGCCTGCAGCCGCTGCCCGGGAAAGCTGCTTTGTCTTATGTTTTTTATGTCTCTTTTTCATATGGTTGTTTTACCTCCAAAAATAACAGGCCATCCTGTGGTATGACAGATTAAGGATAGCAGAGATTGCTCTAATTTTTCTCTAAAGGTCATTTTAGCATTCCGTTAAGAAGAAAAAAGCATCAATTTGTAAAAAAACAGGATACAAGTTGCTTGATTTCACTTTATCCCCTGCATAACAAAAAAGAAGCCCTGATTTAAAGGCTTCTTTTCGTGCAGGAAAAGAGACTTGAACTCTCATGGTATTGCTACCACACGGACCTGAACCGTGCGCGTCTGCCAATTCCGCCATTCCTGCGAACAAATGATATTTTAACTTTTTTTATGACGAATGTCAACTGTTTTGGAAATATTTTTTTAAAATTGCTGTAAAAAATCAAAGTGTGTCTATTATTTTAGGCACAAGACCATAGAAAATGGATATACTAAGGATAGAAGCAGGCGTCCGCCTGGGCGCAGAAAGAGGAAAATATGAATCAGGCAATCGGTTGGGCAGCTATGGGCACCGGATTTGCGTTTTTGATGACGATGCTGGGTGCTGCGGTGGTATTCATTTTTAGTAAAAATATGGGAATGAATGTGCAAAGAGCTTTTTTGGGGTTTGCGGCAGGCGTGATGATGGCGGCGTCGGTCTGGTCGCTTTTGATCCCTGCAATTGACGAGACGGAAAATATCGGTGGAATCCCGTGGGTTCCCGCGGCAGGCGGTTTTGTGCTTGGAGGTATCTTTTTGTACCTGTTGGATTTTCTGATGCCTCATCTGCATTTGGGGGAAAAGAAACCGGAAGGGATGCAAAGTTCTTTTAGGCGCACGACACTTTTGGTGCTTGCGGTGACACTCCACAATATACCGGAAGGGATGGCTGTGGGGCTGGCGTTTGCCATGGCGGCACAGCATCCGGATGACCCGGCGCTGTATGCGGCGGCATTTGCCCTTGCGTTAGGGATCGGTATCCAGAACTTTCCGGAGGGAGCTGCCATTTCCCTGCCGCTTAGGCAGGAGGGAATGGGAAGGCTGAAAGCATTTGTAATAGGAAGTCTGTCCGGAGCTGTGGAGCTTATGTTTGGCGTTGGGATTACGTTGATCGCTGTGCAGATCACGCCTTATATGCCATGGTTCCTTTCCTTTGCGGCAGGGGCTATGATCTACGTGGTGGTGGAAGAACTGATCCCGGAAGCAAATGAAGGAGAGCATTCTAATTTAGGAACGATTGGCGTTATGACAGGATTCCTGATCATGATGATTCTGGATGTGGCGTTAGGGTAATGGGATACCTAACGCTGAATGATTACAGGTATCCGGGGTAACAATTCGGCCCTGCCGATTCCGCTGCTGCAAGGCTGGATTGTTATTATCCGGGAAAATATATTTAAAAAAGCTATTGACAAAAGATAGATAACCTGCTAAAGTAGTAATACTTTCACGATTTTCAATTCAGGTTTTATTTCGAAAATTCTGAAAATTCTGAAATAATCATTTTCCAACATTCATTTTTTACAGTTACCATTCATTTCAGGAGGTTTCATTGAACAAGATTACAGACCGGTCGGCGTGCCATGACAGGCTTTTGCTTATTTTTGCGCCAAAAGGGTATGCAAGAAGAAGGATTTATGACGTCCCGGAAGGGGAAAACAGGATTTTTCTTTCCAGAGAAGAGCTGATGCTTGCGGAAGATGTAGAGCTTCTTATTACCTGCAGGGAAGAAAGCTATGGCATTTTTGAGGAAAAGCTTTGCGAAGGGCATCCCTTCTATTTTGAGACGAAAGGGAAGGAAAAGCTATTGCTGCTTTTGACAAAGGAGTTATCGGAAGCGGAAGGAACTGTGTGGTTTACTTTGGGGAACGGGGAGTGCTGCCAGATTGGAAGCGCCTACCAGAGCCGGATTTTTTATGACTGCTGTGGGCTGGTCAGTTCCTGCCATGGAAGGATCGTTTCGGAAAACGGGGATCATTATGCCTGCCCGGAACATGGGAAGGAAGGGATTTACGTGAATGAACGTGTGCTTTCGGATAAGCGGAAATTGCAGGCAGGAGACAGGGTAGATTTGTATGGGCTTCATATGTTGTATTTAAGGGAGTTTCTTGTATGCACCGCTTTTTCTGGTGTGATGCGGGCTGCTTTGGCCGGCGGGGAAATGGTTTTTGGCCTTTACAGCGCAGAAAACAGGATAGGGATACAGAAAGAGGCAGAAGGAACGGTGATCGAAAGAAAGTGGGCCGGGGAACGGCAGCTTCCTGCGGGAAAGGTTACAATCCTTACGCCATCACCCCGCACAGGAGAGACGCAAGGGCCATTGATGCTGAGTGTGGGCCCTTCCCTCACCATGGCGCTTCCCATGATAGTCATGGCATTTGCCGGAAGCCGTATGATGAGCCAGGGTAGTAATTTTTATCTGCTGTCGATGCTCACCGGACTGTGCAGTGCGGCACTGGCGGTTTTCTGGGGGCTGTCTAACTGGGGATACAGGAGATATGCGGCAAAAAAGGCGGAAACGTGCAGGGTGGCACAATACCGGGAATATTTAAAAGCCATGGAAAAAGAACTGTCTGGTTACCGGGAAGAAAACCGCAGTATTTTGGAGCGGAGGTATCCGAAAGCGGAGGAGTTTCAGGGGAAGGGGAGAGAGTCGCCGAAAGTTCTTTGGAACAGATACTATCGGCAGGAGGACTTTTTGTTTTTACGGTTAGGCACCGGAACGGCTTCTTTTCCAATGGAAGTGGAACTTGCCCAAAAATCGACGGATATTGTTCCTGACAAGCTGTATCAGGAGGGCAGCCGCTTGGCGGAAGCTTTCCGGGTGGTTGACGACGTTCCGGTTGGAATCGATTTTTTTGCCATCCGGCAGTTGGGGATCGTGGCAGACCCCGACAGGGAAGAAAGCTACAGGATATTGTTTCAGCTTCTTGTCCAGCTGGCAGCCTGTCACTGTTATACGGAAATGAAAGTGGTGTGTTTTTACGACAAGGCAAAATACTGGCAGCAGTCATTGGCGGATAGTATCCGGTTTATGCCGCATATCTGGTCGCCGAATGGAAAAGTCCGGTTTCTTGCCGGGGATGAAAAGGACAGTGGGGAGATCATCCCTGCGTTGATGGGAGAATTAGAAAAAAGAAAGGAGGATTCCGGCATCAGCCTGCCCTGGTATTTGGTTTTGGTGCTGGACAAGGAATTGGTTCAGGGAGAGATACTATGCCGGTATCTGACAGATGATGAAACTGCTTATCCGGTCAGTGCGGTATTTATGGAAAAAGAGCGGGAAAACCTTCCGAAAAACTGCCGGGGATTTCTGCAGATCCGGAAAAAGCAGGAATTGGTCATCCGTACAAAGAAGGGGATCACAAGGCAAGCGGTTATGCTTGAAGGATTGGAACGGGATGTGGCGGTGCGGTATTTTCGGGCGATTTCCGGGTTTCGGGTACGGGAAACGGGCATGGAAGAGCAGATACCGGAAAAGGTGGATTTCTTGGAACTGTACGGATGCGGCAGTGTGCAGGAATTAAAAAGCAGGCAAAGGTGGAAGAACAATCATCCGGGGAAACGCCTGAAGGTTCCCGTAGGGCGCGGGCAGGGGGGGAAGATCATCAGCCTGGATATCCATGAGAAGTTTCATGGACCTCATGGGCTGATCGCGGGAACAACGGGTTTCGGAAAAAGTGAATTGATCATGACCTTTCTTCTTTCCATAGCGGTGAGTTTTTCGCCGGAGGATGTAAATTTCTTTATGATTGACTATAAGGGCGGCGGTACCGGGAATGTATTGAAAAACCTTCCCCATTGTGCCGGGGCCATATCTAATCTTTCAGGAAAACAGATCAAAAGAGCCATGTCGGCAATTACAAGCGAAAACAGGCAAAGACAGCAGATACTTGGCAGGTATGGGGTAAACCATATTGATGCATATACGGAGCTTTACCGGGAAGGAAAGGCGGATAGTCCTATGCCCCATTTGATCTTAGTGGTGGATGAGTTTGCCCAGCTCCGAAAAGAAGAACCGGAATTTATGCAGGAAATTATCTCTTTATCCCAGGTAGGCAGAAGCCTTGGCATTCATTTGATTTTAGCGACCCAGAAACCGGCAGGAACGGTGGATGACAGGATTTGGAGTAATGCGAGGTTTCACCTCTGCCTTAAAGTGCAGGATAAAAAGGACAGTATGGATATGCTGCACAACAGTGATGCCGCCATGCTTCATTTGCCGGGGCAGTGCTATCTGCAGATCGGGAACCATGAATATTATGAACTGTTCCAGACCGGTTACTGTGGAGAGCCATACAGGGAAAAGGAGAGTAAAAAACAGTGCGCTGTCTTGGTGGAAAATACAGGGAAGCGGCTTCAAACTTCTCCTGTGGAGAAAAAAACAAAGGAAAGCCAATTAGAAGCAGTCATAAATTATGTGTCAATGACGGCAGGCAGGGAAGGAACTAAGAGGGCAAAGTCTCTCTGGATGCCGGAACTTGCGGTGAGGATTTCGTTAGAAGACGTGAGAGAAATTTACGGTTCCGATTATGGGCAGGGGATGGAACTGCTGTTGGGGATGTGTGACGACCCGGAAAACCAAAGACAGTTCCCTCTGGTATATCAGCCGCTAGAAGCCGGAAACTTTGCGGTATGCGGTGGGCCGTTATCCGGTAAAAGTGAATTGCTCCGGCTGATAGCCTGGCAGATTTTTGATTATTGCGGTTCCAAACAGCCGGTACTTATTTGTGCGGATCTAGGCCAGGGGAACATGCGGAACTTTTTGGATAAGCCGGGGGTTTTGGGCGGGCTTTGGGAAAAAGAAGGAAAGGATATTTTTTTCTATCACCTAGAGCGGCTTTTTATAAAAAGAAAAGAAAGCTTCCGGGGAAGGGGAGGTCAGGGAACAATGCAGAGTGTGAAAGAATTTCCCGATGTATTTTTCCTGATCGACAATATTTCATCCCTGCTTAAGGCATTAGAAGAGCGGCAGCAGGAGTTTTTAATAAGGCTTGCGGCGGAAGGGATGGGGTATGGGATTTATATGGTCATATCTGCTGCTTCTCCCGGAGAAATACCGGGAAAGATGTTCGAGAAATTTAAAACGGTAGTGGCTTTGGAAATGAGTGACCGTTTCGCTTACGGGGATATTTTGAGGCAGTACCACCTGCCTGTACTGCCGAAGGAAAACACCAAAGGAAGAGGGATCTGTAAGGCAGAGGGAAGGGTGCTGGAATTTCAGGCGGCTGTTGCGCCGGAACATTTATCGAAACCGGTACATAGGAAAGAAGTTGCGGCGTTCCCACATCTTCCCTCAGTACCTGATTATCCGGCTATGGTAAAGGATTATCGGTGGAAAGAGGATTATATTCCCCTGGGCTATTCCCTTGCCACGGGGGAAATTAGAGAAGTAAATTTTATGAGACATCCCCGTTTTTTATTATCCTGCCATGGAGGGAACGGACGAGGATTTTTAAAACAGATAGAAAAGAGCCTGCTTTATCAGGGGCGGAATGTGGTGTGGGCAGAAAATGAGGATATCTTAACGCTGCACAAAACGGCCGGAGGAGGGTGCTGCTTTTTAGCTCCGGATCTGGCAGGGCTGATCCGAATGATATCGCGGCCGGATGAAGAGCGGGGAGAAAGAATTGCTTTTTGGGAGCGGCTTTTTAGTGGAAAAGGTAAGGATCATTTTATGGCAGGGGCTTATGATTTTGCTTCCGACGGGATGCTTACGGCGGAACCGTTTTTTCGGGCATTTTCTGAGGAACAGGTGGGCGTGCATTTAGGGGGCAATGGAGGGATGCAGAGAGTATTTTCATTTGATGATTTAGGATATGCAAGATTAAACCAGAGGGAGGCACAAGGGGTGGGATATTGGAAACAGGGGGTATTTTCCCAGACAGAGCGGCTTTTGATTCCCGGCCTTTTTAAGGAGAATGATGATATTTGTGGATGTGTATGTTCCGGCAATTGACGAAAAATATGATTTTGAGCTGGATGAGGAAGAAAAAGTGGATACGTTGGTCAGAGAAGTTGTTTCCTTGATCGAACACAAAGAAAAACTTAATTGGAAACCGACAAAAAATAGGTTTTTTTATGATTTAGAGCGGGAATGTTTGTTAAAGCAGGAGGATAGTTTGATCCAACAGGGCGTAAAGAGCGGAGACCGCCTGATTCTTATATAAGGAAAGGGAGGAATCGGCAGGTATGGAAGTGCGGCTTTATTCTAAAGGACTAGAGGACAAGATCCATGATGCGGAAAGAAATCTGACAGTTGTTTTGGATCAATTAAATCTTTTGGAGTCAGAGGCGGACCGGATCCGGTTCTTTTGGGATAGTCCGTCTTATAGAGACTGGCGCAGGGAACTTGAACGTCAGACCGGTATGGCGGCTGTGAGCGTCAGAAGGCTTAGCAGACTGCTTTTGGCTATGAATGAGATTGCGGTCATGCTGGCAGAGACGGAAAAAAATAATGAAACAGCTGTGAGCCAGCTTTAAGGAGGGGAAATGGAAGGGAATATCAAGGTTACGACAGAAAAAATAAAGGAAACAGAGGAATTGTTGTTAAGCATGGCAGATCAGGCCATATCCGGGCTGCAGGCAGCCAGAAAGGAAGTGGAGGGTGTCAGGGGAAGTTTTGCTTCAGGAGCGGTCTCGCTGCTTGAAAGAACTTTTGATTCATTTGCAAAAGAAGGGCAGGCCCGGTTTAAGGAGATTATGGCGCATATAGGGAAACTTTGTGAAATAGCGGTCATTTATGAGGAGGCGGAAAAGGCAAATGAACTTGTCACAGCAGACAATAGAAATACATTTTAAAGAAATTATGGCATTGGTGGAACAGTTAAGGCTGCTGTCAAAGGAGGTGGAAAAAATTGGTCAGGAGGGAATCTTTCATACGGCGTTTGAAACGAAAAGGGGGTGGGAAAGTGTGTGCGCGGATAAGCTTGTGGAGAGGGAGCTGAAGTTAGGGCAGCAGATTGGCAGGGAAGGAGAAGGACTTTACAGGATTGCGGAGGAAATGAAAGAGCAGGCGGAGGAAATGTACCGAATGGAGACACTGAACGTCTCCCTCGCATCAAATAGGATTTATTAAGAAAAGGAAAGGGGAAAAGATATGGCATTTTTTCAGGTTACATCGTCAGAACTAAGGAACAGGGCATCGCGCCTACAGGAATTAAACGGGCAATTTAAAGCAAAAGCATCGGAACTGCAGGAAAAAGAAACTTCCCTGTGCAGTATGTGGGAGGGGGAGGCAAAGACGGTGTTCCATCAGGCATTTATGAACGACCGGCAGCAGATGGATGTTTTTTATGGGCTGATCGCTCAGTATGTGCAGGCACTTTTGGAGATCGCAGCCAGGTATGAGGAAGCGGAAGCAAGGAACAGGGAGATTGCAGCGGCAAGAAGGTATTGATCCATGGAGATTATTATCAAAATGCCTGTATAATTTGAAAGGAGAAATAGGGATGGAAGGTATTTTAAAAGTGACACCGGAAAAATTGATTCAGACATCAGGGGAGTTTGCCGGCACCGGCGGCCAGATGAAAAACTTGACGGGAGAGATGATGTCGCTGGTACAGGGGCTTAAAGGAGTATGGCAGGGGGAGGCGTCTGCCGCTTATGGAAGTAAATTTGCCTCCTTGCAGACTGATATGGACAAGCTCTGCCGTATGGTGCAGGAGCATGTAAATGATCTTCAGGAGATGGCGGCTCATTACCAGATGGCGGAGCTTGGCAATGCGGATCAAAGCGGCAGCTTACACAACAATGTGGTTGTATAGGGAAAGGAGAAGATAGGTGGGGCAGATTTCGGAAGCTGAGATCAGTATGGTGCTGGATACCTATATGTACCTGAATTATCAACAGGCAGCGGAAGGAGACCATATAAGCCATATTTTAACGGAATTGGAAAAGCTTCCCGATTATCAGCCGGGGGGCAGGTACTATGGAGAATATACTATTTTAAGGCAGGCTGCGGAAAATGAACAGATCGGGAATCTGACCATAAGCTGCCAGAGCGCTGCTATGGGATATGATCCGGGAACTGCTGCCTGCACTTTTTCTACGCCGGATCAAAGCACGGTCTATGTGGTGTACCGGGGAACCGGTGACGGGGAATGGCCGGATAACGGAATTGGCATGAGCAGTACGGCTACGATCCAGCAAAACAGGGCACTTGCTTATTTTGAGGAAGTGGTGGAGAGGATGGGGCTTACAGGAAACCAGCATCTGGTCATTACAGGGCATTCCAAAGGAGGAAATAAAGCCCAGTTTGTAACGATGGAAAGCCGTTATCAGGATTTGGTGGATGCATGTTATTCTGTGGATGGCCAGGGGTTTTCGCCGGAGGCGGTAAACAGATGGAAGGAAAAATACGGGGAGGAAGGGTATGAAGAAAAAACCCGGAAGATAAAAGGTATCTATGGGGAAAACGATTATGTCAGCGCCCTTGGGCTGAGCATCATACCGAAGGGCAGCATCCGGTACATAAGGACACCTGTAGAGAAAAGCAATTTTGCCGGGTATCATGATATTAAGTATCTGTTTGCCGATTGGGAAAAGACTTCCGAGAAAGAAATTGTCTATACTGGGAGAAAAAATCAGGATGCACCGGGCAGGGGGATTCTTGGAAATTATGCAGCGGCGCTGTCCGCCTGGGTGATGTCGCTGCCGGTACAAAAAAGAGACGGCTGTGCGGCGGTAGTGATGCAGGCGATGGAATCCATGCAGGGAAGGAAAGACGGGATCAATGGGGAGAAACTTACCATGTCGGATGTTTCGGATTTTGCGTTTTTAGGGATTCCGCTTATCGCCGGCAATCTGATCTTAGGGCAGGAAGGAAAAGAACTGATAGAAGCTGTTGTGGGTAAAGAAAGTTTTGTCTGCCAGGTGCCGGGAAACCTGTATCTTTGTGTGGATATTCCCGCATTGTCAAACTGCGCCTTTAAGCTGGAGCAGGAAATGGGGCGGATTGCGGAAATGAAAGAACAGATTCTTAAGGCAGCACAGGCAGTGCCGGTCTATATGAAGGGCTGGATCGGACTGCATCGCAAGATTAATCTGGCGGCAGGGGTATTAGGGCGTCTGGAAAAACAGTTGGGCCAGCTCCTTGAAATCCAAAGGCAGATCAGTCATTCCTACAAAAAGTGGGAGGAAGATGCCATGGAAATCGCGGCTCTTTCCATTGATTTTTGTGAAAAAATCCAGTAAAATCAAAATATAATAGCAAGAAAAAAGTACTTATTGAAATTAGAGAGGTGGAGCATGGAAAAAAGAAATGCCGGAAATTCAGATCAGATCACCAGAGATTATTTTGATTCACTGCTTTTGGAAATGCGTCATTTGGACGGGAAAAAGCCGGATACCACATTAGAATTGTATGGAGAACGGTTTCAGACGCCGATCATGACGGCGGCATTATCCCATCTTGATAAGGTCCGGGATAACGGGATGGTGGAAATGGCAAGGGGAGCTTTTCTTGCCGGTGCGGTGAACTGGGCGGGAATGGGAGATAAGCAGGAGCTTGAGGCGATCGTGGCCACGGGGGCAAGGACGATCAAGATCATAAAACCTTATGCGGATCATGACATGATACTGGACCGGATCGCCCATGCGGAGAAATGCGGTGCTTTGGCAGTGGGAATGGATATAGACCATGCATTTGACGCAAAAGGGAATTTTGACCGGATCCTTGGATATGATATGTCTCCTAAGACCCAGAAGGATATTTGCAGCTTTGTAAAAGCCACTTCCCTGCCTTTTATCGTGAAGGGGGTACTTAGCGGGCAGGATGCATACAAATGTCTTATGGCAGGGGTAAAGGGGATCGTGGTATCCCACCATCACGGGATCATGGATTATGCGGTTCCGCCGCTACGGATGTTACCGGAGATCGTGAAAGTGGTGCAAGGGCAGATTCCGGTTTTCGTGGACTGTGGGATCATAAGCGGCATGGATGCTTATAAGGCGTTGGCATTAGGCGCTGCGGCAGTGTGTGCAGGCCGGGTGGTCATGGAGCCGTTAGGTAAGAACGGGGCAGAAGGGGTAAGAGATCAGATTCTGGGGATGAATGAAGAATTGAAAGGTGTTATGGCAAGGACAGGGTGTGGGGATCTGGGCAGCATGGATCCGTCGGTAATTGTGCCGGCATAAATTCCCGTTTAGTTGGGTTACATGGTTAACAGTACCGCCCTAATAAGATGAAAAATCTACGTCACCACGCTCGGATAAAGCATTCGCGAAATGGTTCCTTAAGATTTTTCATCATATTAGGGCTGGTTTATTGGCTCATGTAAGTCCAACTGGCTCTTCGACTAGATTTCTGACCACTACGTAGCTGGCTATTTGACGCAATGTGGCATAGCTAATGCTATTAGCGGCAGCCAGTTAAGTAGTGGCTTCGCATTTAGTTGAATGTTTCGTTGGATTAACGTTAGCCAAAAGCCAGAAAAGAAAACAATAAAAATCTTAAGGAGCCATTTCGCAAACGCACCGATTTCGAAGACAGCGGTATCGAGCGTGGCAATCGTCAGCACAGCTGACGTGTAGATTTTAGTTATCATGATGGCGGTATTATTTACCAAGTACCTCAACTAAACGGAAACATAATACTGCGCCTGCGCATTCCACAATTCCCTATAAAGTCCTTCCTCCCCCTTCAGCTCATCATGGCTTCCCCGCTGCACCACTTTCCCCTGATCAAAAAACAGGATATCCTGGCAGAACCTGCAGGAGGCCAGCCTGTGGGAAATGTAAATCGCCGTCTTGTTCCCCACCATTTTATCAAAGCCTTCATACACTTCGCATTCCGCAAGAGGGTCAAGGGCTGCTGTCGGTTCATCCATGATCACAAAAGGCGCATCCTTATAGATTGCCCTGGCGATCGCCAGCTTCTGCCTTTCCCCGCCGGAAAAGTTCACGCCCTCCTCTCGATACTCCTTACCTATGTGGGTATCAAGCCCTTCGGGCAGTTCCCGGAAGCGTTCCATAAGTCCCACTTTCTCCAGGGAATCCAGCGCCCTCGCCTCATCCACCTGGTCGGAGGCCGCAATATTCTCCCCTAAAGAAAAACCAAACATACCGAAATCCTGGAACACCACGGAAAACAGATCGCAATATTCCTCATAATCATATTTACGGATATCGATCCCGTTCACTTTGATCACACCCTCCGTCACATCATAGAGCCTGCACAATAGCTTGATGAAAGTGGTCTTCCCGGAGCCGTTTTTTCCTACGATAGCCATCCTCTCCCCAATCTCAAAAGAAAGGGTTAAATCGCTGATCACATCCCGGTCTGCCCCCGGATAACGAAAAGATACATGCTCAAACGTGACGGAAAACCGGTTATCACGACGCTTTTCCACCGGAATGCTCCCTGCCGGCTTCCTGTTGTCAAGATCCATATATTCCACATAATCTTTGGCTATCATGGATATCTCTTTCATCTTTCCAAGAGAATGCGTCAAGTTTGTTGCGGACCTTGACAGCTCCACGATACTGGCCGCATAGACCACCACGCTGCCAATACTGATGAGCCCTCTGTAAGCGCAGATCCCTGTATAGGCATACACCAAAAAACTTAACAGGTTGGCCGTTGCCATCCCGATGCCCTCTCTTTTCAAATGATAATTAGTCTGCTTTATCCTTCCGGCTTTTAAGCTTTGGCATATCTGCTCCATTTCTCTGTCTATCCGTTCCTGCTGGGCATTGATCCTAAGATCCTTTTGGGATTCCACCCCGGAGAGCATTTCCATAAAGTACCGTTCCTTGTTATACTGCTCATTCATCCCCAGCTTACTGTATAATTCATCCGCTTTCGCAGTATAATACATACTTGCTTTATAGTTCCCCCAGACCAGCAGCACAATTGCCCCGCAAAGCCCCGCTGAGCTCAAGAAAAAATCTGCCCCTGCCGAATTTCTTACGCTGCCAAAAAACATAGGCAGCAAAATAAGGACGGCAATCACCACCGAACAAAGATCATGAAGAGCCCATTGAAAACACAACAAAAACCAGCCCCGGACCCCAAAGCGGGACTTGGCAAAGACCCGGCTTCTAAGTTCCTGCACATGGACATCCTCTAAATGCTCATAATCCATAAAAAGACTTTTGCGGTTCATATCGCCCGCTTCCAGATCCTTTGCCAAATCCCTTACACGATGGAAGTTTTCCGTCATGCGGGAACTCAAAACGGTACAAAACAAGGTTCCAAGTAAGATAACCAGTACATAACTTACCAAAGTTCCCATGTCTGCCCCGGCATAAATCCCGTCCAGAAGAGCCCCCATACCGATAACGCCAATATAAACCATCAAAGCCTGAGCCAGCACCATCACGAAAACATTACTAAGTGCGCCTTTGCTGCTTTTCCTGATATCCTTTAATAACTGCCATAAATAATTCCATTCCTGCCTACTCATCAAATACCCCCTTCCGCTCCCCTTCTTCTTCAAACACGTCATCCATTACAGCGCTTCGAACCTTGCGCTCATCCTGCTCCCTGTAATACTTGCTCTGCATTTCATAAAGTTCTGCATAGCGTCCACCTCTTGCCATCAGCTCCTCATGGGTTCCTTCCTCCGCAGTCCGTCCATGCTCCATCAGGATGATCCGGTCACAAAACCGGGTGCTTGAAAGCCGGTGGGAAATATAAAGGCAGGTTTTGCCAACTGCCGCCGCCGAAAAAGTCATATACATTTCATTTTCCGCAATAGGGTCAAGGGCCGCCGTTGGCTCGTCCAAAATCATCAAGCCTGCTTTCTTATAAAGCGCCCTTGCAAATAACATTTTCTGCCTCTCTCCGCCGGAAAAATCCACTGCCTTTTCGTTCACTTCTGTAAATTACCGTTAAAGACGGTTTTTACAGCTAAATTGTTTTTAACTGGATTTTTTATTGAATTGTTTCCCCA